>Ga0247722_10000500_pt1 | contig 23961 bp, 16 predicted proteins | sample MSEWelMarce3H_FC_FD_189094 | JGI IMG/M metagenome (GOLD analysis project Ga0247722, IMG submission 189094) | Subsurface sediment microbial communities from gas well in West Virginia, United States - MSEEL Well Study Marcellus 3H_FC | ecosystem: Environmental > Terrestrial > Deep subsurface >... | reverse complement strand
ATGAATTGGATAACCTAACGAGAGAATCTGAGTTTGTAATAAACTACACTATTCGAAAGAAAATACTACAAGGAATATATAGTACAAAGTGTGATGGTATACTTGTGTGCTATAAGAATATAAATCAGGATTTTACTGAAAATCTTGAGAATCTATTAGACGAACACCCAGAAGAAATACAATATACCATTCACGATCTTTAAAAAAAAGATTATGTATATATGGGTCCAATAATTAATGATGGAACTAGCGCTCCCTCTTTAGAAGAATTAAGAGGTCAGGGAATAATAAACGATACTGTACAAAAGTACAGTAATATGGGATCTAGTAATCCATATAAAGGTCCAACAGCAAAAACTTTATTCTATGAAGCTGGAAAAAGAAAGCCTGGAAAATATGGACAATTTCTATTTTATTCCCTTGGTAATCATGAGAATAATTTTATTGATGCATATTACAGATCTGAAAATAGAGAATATAATAGGGCCATATCTTCTAGAAAATCAAAGAATCCATCAGCGGGACATTTAGTTAGAGAGACATCATCCCTTGAAGCTATAGTTGCTAACTGCGACACTATATTAAATGGATTTACATCATCTTTTGAACGAAGTATAATTGGTGGTATGGCAGCTCCATATTATTGGAAAGATTTTCTATTCTGTAAATATTACGCGACTATTCCCAATAATTACATGATAACTTTAAGGAGATTTCCTACCCCTGTATTGGATAATCTATCCGTTCCTGGCTCTCTTAAATCATCAGGAGCTTATAATGTTGAGGGTGTTGGAAGACCAGTTGCTCAAGCTGTAACATGGTTTGGAGGTAATACTGGTAATAAATTAAATGATATATTATCATTTAGTACTGGTATACAGTGGACATCTAAGGACCAGGATCCAATATTAACACAACAGGCTATGACACAAGGTGCAGTTGATGATGTAAGCAGACTTTTTGGAGCCGAAGGTAATGAAGATATAAAAAATGCAAAGGCAATAGCAGAAGCTGCTGCAATAGCATCAGACCCGCTCAATACCTCACTTGAAAATTACAAATATTCAAAATATAGGGAACTTATGAAGGATCCTAGTAGAGGTGGACTCTTAAGTGAATATATTTGGACGTCGGTTGATGTTGTTAAGAATACTCACTTTAGAGGAGTAGGCTTACCCTTTTCTTGGGGAAGTGGAGGTGGCGCAATTAGTGTAGTATTTGAATATGACCTGACATCAGTAGGCGAGGTAAATACAAAGGCATCTATGTTGGACATACTTGCTAATCTTCTTAGTATAGGTACAAATTACGGTTCTTTTTTAACCCCTGATTTTAGATACAATTCAAATTTTCCAGCTTTCGGCTTTCCTGGTGGTGATAGAGGTTTAGAAGCTCAGTATAAAGATCCATTGCAATTCTATACTGATTATGCTGATAAATTACTAAATCCCATAGACAGCGCTAAAAATGCAGCTGATCCAAACAAAGGAACTTTTGATAATGCTGAATATAAAAGTTCAATAGATGCAATAGTTAAAAATTCCAAGGGTAATTATGGTGCTGCACTCGACCAGATAAAAACATTATTTGGTGAATCTGCAAGCAGATTATTGAAGACAGCGGTTACCCCTGGATATTTCGAGGCATTGCAATTTCCACAGAGTATATTAACGGGAGCTCCTATAGGTGAATGGCATCTAGTCGTGGGTAATCCTTGCAATCCTGTAGCTATGATTGGTAATCTTATATGTGAAAATGTAAAAATAGATTTTGGAGAAGCCCTTGGCCCTGATGATTTTCCAACTTCACTTAAAGCTACTTTTTCTTTAAAGCATGCTAGGGATAGGGAGAGGGGTGAAATAGAAAGTATATTTAATAGAGGGGATGGAAGATTATATCAATCATCTATGCCAACAACTGCCAATGGGCAATCCTATGATGCTATCGCTACTGTTGATGGTAAAAATTTAAAGAACGCTGTTTCTGGTGTATTTAGTCAGTCTTCATTCGGAACGACTGTAAATAATAGAAACCCGCCAGCAAGATAAAATAAAATATTTAAGATGTCAAATTTTCTAATCGATACATTATCCAAAAATAAAAGTGTATTCAACCCGGAACCAGTTAACGATAAACCTGGTTTTGGTATCTGGAATCTAACCCAATCATCAGTGGATTATACGAGCGGGACTAGTCTCGATGATTTTTTCATTGTTACTGAATATTATCAGATGAGACCGGATATAATTGCTGCATTAAAGTATGGTGATCATGGAAAAGTAGGATCTCTATTAAAATTTAATGCTATAAGTAATCCTTTTGCTATTATGGAGGGAAATGTTCTTCTTATACCAAATACTAAATCCATAGATGATTCATTTAATAGAAAAAAACTAGTAAATCAATCTCAGTCGTCATCAAATACGAATACAAATACGAATCAAAATACAGTATTTAAGAAAAACCAGGAAAGTAAAAAATTCAAAGTAAGTGATGCGAGGAGAAAATTTCTAGAACAAAAAGTTAAGAATCAACCAAATATTATTTTACCTCCTAATGTTTTACAACCTGACGATAAAACCATAATGAAAGAAAATGGATTCTTGATATTTGCACCTAATGCCGGTGGTGGAGGATTTAATAAACCTACTAATCAATAATGACTGAAAAAGATATAAAAATAAATTCAATAGCTGCAAATAATATAAAGCTTGATGAATTAATTAAGGTTGATAATGCGGAGGGATCTAATGATGCGAATGTTCTTAGAGAAACCGGTGCTTCAGAGGAGAAATCAACTGGTCTAAATTCCCCATATGTATCTATAAATGGATATAACGTTTCAAGGTTTATGAGGAACTTTAATTTGGATTTGTGTGGATTTATCCCCGTTGTTAGTTTTAATTTTTCTGCGTCTGATACTATATTTATGTCGGTAAATTATCCCAAGGATGGGGATATAGTTTCTGTTTATATAAGATCAAGTGATAATTATTATAAACCATTCAGAATGGATTTTTTAATAATGAGTGTCATTGGCGACGTGTCAAGTGTATATTCGGAGAATGGCTCTGATCCCGAGGGTGAAAATTTTAGATTTGATGTTGTTGCGGAATGCTATATCCCAGGATTATATAAACAAAGAATAAAGGCGTTTCCGAATATGCCGTCCATAGATGCATTATTAGAGGTGTCACAGGACATCAATTTAGGCTTTTCTACGAACGATAAATCAACAAATGATATAATGTCTTGGATATGTCCAAATTATTCATATTATGACTTTATACAGGAGGTATCAATTAGAGCATATAAGGATGATGAAACTAGTTTCTATGATTGCTGGATTGATTCATATTATAATTTGAATTTTGTAAACCTTGGGAGCCAATTTGCTTTTGAAGGTGAATCAACTGAAGTTGGGTATTTTACACCAGGATATGGAACTAAAAATCCAAAAACAGATGCTGCTATACCAGGAACAGCAGTACCTGAAACAACATCAGTTCCTCTAGTACTTACTAATTTTATAGGATTTGGTATAACCCCATTTTTTATAAATGGATATACATTGACCTCAAGATCAGGTAATAATTCGAATAATATGGGTTATATAACAAATATAGGATTTTATGATGACATAGAACAACCCGGCGAGCCAAAGAAAAAGTATGTAAAGTATGACATTGAATCGATAACAACAGATAACGTTTCAACGGGAACTATGCTTCAGAAGGGTAGAGTAAGAAGCGATTCTTATAAGGATGAGACTAGAACAGAATGGCTTGGTGTGCTTGATAGATTTGCTGATGGCTCAGGGGTTCATCAGAATTATCTTCATTCAAAATATCAGAATTTAGTAAATATTAATGATGTAACTAAATTAACACTCGAGGTTGAGTTGTCGTCATATTATCCCGGAATAATAAGGGGACAAGTTATACCTGTTGCGATATATGTTACCAAGGGAGGTAACAGACAACAAAACGTTGGTCAGATGCCAAATAATAAACCAAATACAACTAGTAAGCCAACCCTTGATTCGTTTCTTTCTGGTAACTATGTTGTTATGGGAATGCAGGTCTATTGGACACCAACCGGAGCTATGAGAGAAAAATTGATACTTTGCAAGAGAACGTGGCAAGCCAATTCTTCCGGATCTACACCAAGAGCATTTCCTAATAGCGTACTTAATAAATAAAAAAATAACATAATATAATGTCATTAGGAGCAACAGATAAACAAAGGAGTCTATTTCTTAAGGGATTTAAACTTTCTAAGCAGGGACAATACGAAGATCCAACATATCTTGGGTTTAAGGTTGTTATAGACTTTGGTACGTTACCAATAAACCCAGAAGATGGATTACCGCCGAGTCCACTATTCAAGCCTACTAGCTATAGTTTAAGTGATCTTTTTGCTAGTAATCCATTCGGCCAACATCAATATGAATTTAGAACACAAAGGGCGGTAAGTTATTACAGTGCTTCCAGTTATCTACAGGAGAGAGAAGCCGGATTTCTATATGGTGGCAAAAGATCAGATATGTTGAACCAATTTAGGATTACCTTAAATGATCTACTTACTAATTCCCCATGGTTCATTCAATCTATAAATGGATTAGATGATCTTATGAAGGTTCCGAGAGGTGGGTATCAAACACAGACTGAGGCATCCTCAACCTTTAATGTACAAAGGACTGCTGGGAAGACATTAACATTTAATACTTTGGAGTCTATGAATCTAAGAGTAACCGCTCTTGCTGATCTTTATAATCAAGCAACCTTTGATTATGATTATATGAGAGAATTAGTGCCTAGAAATCTTAGGAAGTTTACTATGTACATATTTGTCTCTGAGATAAGGAACTTTTTTAAAACGTCGAGATTAATTGGTGCATCTACAGCTTTGACTGCAATAGACGATCTATCCTCTCTGTTAGGTTCTGGAAATAATCCAGGAAGTAGTATTGGTGTATCCGATGATGTTGCAGGTCAACAAAATGGTAATTTTAGTAGTGGAAGCTCTAGTAGTCTTAATCCTGCAAGTTCTTTTAATTCATTCGTCGGTAATATATTCAACCAGGCTGGCTTGGATAACGATTTTTCACTACTTAAGGATCAGCAGGATCAATCTGGTATAAAACCTATGCTTGTATTTGAATGTAAGAATTGTGAGTTTGATTTTAGTGAGAGTACACCTATACAGAACGAACTTTATGCTGGTAGCGCATCAGGATCAGCGACCCCGGAATCTCAGAAATTTAAAATCCATGTCGGAAGAGTAAGGATGAGAAATCAATACCCAAACATAAGATTGGATGGGAAACCGTTGATACTTGGTGATAGTTGGGATGGCGCTAGATCATCAGTGCAGGCTAATCCAACTGATGATAGAAATGATATATTAAGTATAGGCGGGGAATTACTAACTAACTTTGTTAGTAATTCATTGAATGATCTTATAAATGAGGGGGTAGCAAATTTAGCAAAAAATGTAGCAGGTTTAGATAAGGCTGTTCTTGGTAATGCATATAGTTTCAATCCTAGTCAATTATTATCCAACCTTTCGTTTAATAGCGCTCAAAATTTTCTTTCACAATTAGGTGGTGCCAATATAGGACTAAGTAAAACCACACTACCAAATCCACAAAGTATGGGATTGGGTGGTCCACCGAATAGAGTTTATCCTACCCCAGGTGGAGATTCTTATCCAACCTCACCAGGACCAGATTTAGGTTTACCTGATAGGGTTTATCCTGCACCTGGTGGCGATGTATATCCAACTTCCCCTGGTCCGGATCTGGGTGCTCCTGATAGAGTTTATCCTGCACCGGGAGGAGATGAATATCCAACTTCACCAGGTCCGGATCTTGGTGCTCCTGATAGAGTTTATCCAGCACCCGGCGGAGACGAATATCCGACTTCTCCTGGACCTGATTTAGGTGCTCCTGATAGGATATATCCAGCACCCGGCGGAGACGAATATCCGACTTCTCCTGGACCTGATTTAGGTGCTCCTGATAGGATATATCCAGCACCCGGCGGAGATGTATATCCAACTTCACCCGGACCTGATCTAGGTGCTCCTGATAGAGTTTATCCTGCACCAGGTGGGGATGAATATCCAACCTCACCTGGACCGGATCTTGGTGCTCCTGATAGAATGTATCCTGCACCAGGTGGTGATGTATATCCAGCTTCACCAGGATCTGATTTAGGTGCTCCTGATAGAATGTATCCTTCGCCGGGTGGTGATGTATATCCAACTTCACCGGGACCTGATTTAGGTGCTCCTGCTAGAATGTATAGCGGAGTAAATGAGAACGTATATCCAAATCAGGGTGTTGTCTCAGATAGCGGACAACAAATAAACACTAATAGTAATTTTCAACAACAACCAGGAAGCGTCTATAGTCAACCACCGATCAATACCAATACTATATCAAGAGGTGATATGGATAAAGTTTATCCTCCGACAAGCGGCGATTTTTCATTAGAAAAACCTCTAAATCTTGGGAACTTAAAACCTACCGATAAATACAATATAAGTATGGATGGATTTAATTCCGATAAAAATGATTTTGTATAATTATGCCTAGTGAAAAAACCTACCTTGGTGAAATAGTAGATATTAACGATCCCCTTAAACAAGGAAGAGCGAGAGTTGCAGTTTTTGGTCTATTTGATGATCTTGCTGTTGAAAATATACCATGGGCGGAGCAAAATTCTGGTCTGTCTTTTGGGTCCGAATTTGGTGGGGGTAATATATCTATTCCCAGATTGGGATCTGTTGTTTCTGTACATTTCGAAGAGGAGAATTATTATAAGATAACCTACGATTATATAAAAGAACAGGCACCAGATCTTACCAGAGAACTTCAGGAGGAGAATTCATATGAGGGAACTCAAGCTTTACTCTATGATGGAGAGGCACTACCTGGAACTTTAAAGATAATATACACCAGAAAAAATGGCCTTGTTATATCTTTAGGCGATGCTAAAGTACAATTGGATACACAGAATGGTGGAGAACTCCGAATCCTTGTTAAGATGGGAGAGGATGAAATAAGAATGGAGCAGAGTAAAGTCATAGTTAAATGTAATAATATTGAACTTGGCGAAGGCGCTATAGAAAAATTGGTTAAGGGAAGCACTTTTCTAACTTATTTTAATTCACATACACACCCAACCGGTGTAGGTCCTTCAGGAACGCCAATCGTTCCTATGACAGATTCCCAGCATCTAAGTCAAGTATCAAAAACTAAATAATAATGGCAGCAGATTGGGGAACATTCATAACTAATGTTAGTGATAAATTAACATCTCAGTCTATTCAGTCCTATGAGGAAATGGCAGATTTCCTTAGAAAGGAATATATTTCTGCGACTGTTGGTAAAGCTGCATCACCATATAGTGAAACCCACATAAAAGGTAAGGATGATGTTATGTTTAATGGGTTTAAGAAAGGGTTTAAAATACTGTACGAAAATGGTGATTTGAGTTTTGAAGAAAAAAAGACAAGTCCAGAATACGCAGATCTTGACGTTCAGCCGCCAGAAATTGATGTATCTGGAGCTGCTGATCAGGTTGACCTTGATTTTAGAGATTGGGCAGAGGAGAATAAAGCAACTATACCTCCATTTGTTTATTCCCAATTTTTTTCTCAGTATCCAAATTTCCCGGCTGATAAAAAACAAGCAGTCACAGAGATAGCAAGGAAGATATTGCACCAATTTGATGGAACAGGATCGTATCTTCAATGGATGTATTCTTTAAGAACCGGTTCTTATTCTGATTGGGGAAATTTAATAATGAATGAGGTTATTAGTTTATTAAAGATTGAGACAGATAGGCCAGTACAACCCGGTGATGTTGTGAGAGGATATGCTAAATACAGGAATAAAACGGAGACTTATAGATATTTGGAATCTGATGCTTTCGCTAAATCTAAGGGAGATATTAATATTGATAACACTGAGGAGAAAAGCGATACTTATAGAGCGAGATTATCGAGAGGGGAGAAAGATGGATATTGGAAGGGTGATCTGATAGATGGAAAAATAGTATCTGTTGCTACTTCTTCGGGGGTTCAGAAAATAATGGTATCTTATTTTAGTAAGCAGTACAATAGATCATTCATTAAGGAATTGATGCCAGACACAATCAATAGAAAAATATCAGTAAAAGACATCTCCGATAACTTGCCATCAGTTAATATAACTTATCAGCTTCTCCAGGATCAGCATCTGAGTAATCCAAATAAAATCCCCGATTATTTAACCGCTAGTTTCATAACACATTTCACATATTCGAAATATGATGGTGGTTATCTTAGAGCTATGTTAAAGGAACAAAATTATTCTGATACCGCTATAGATCAGGCAGAACTGGAATTTAATGATAACTATCAGTATGCTGATGAAATTATTGGTCTATTTTCTAAGAATGCCAAAAAAAGTATATTTAGTTCCAATTATAGTAATGCCTTTAATAGCGTTTTTGGTGGTAATACATTTAATCTTCGGTGGATAAAAGCACGCCATGATTGGAATAAAACAAACCAATATTCAGTAGAGGAGGAAAGATACAGAGAACTTAAAATAAGATGGATAAATGAAATAGCCGAAGCAGCAAGAAAAAATGAGGATCCCGACAAACCAGAGGATGCTTATAATGTGATGGCTAAGGGTGTTATTGATTATTGGAAATCGTGTGCACAGAAACCGTTAACTAATGAACCAGGTGCTCCACCTTGTGTATTCTCTCCACCACAAGGTGGTTTATATGTTCCTATATATTATGGTAGTCAGACGATGCTAGGTAATAATATAAAGAGAGCATTCAATACTGGAAAAAGATTTACTAAACCTTACGAGAAGAAGATCGCAGCCAAAATGGTAGCATCGGCTCTTGCCTATTCTTTTTCTATGCATTTATTGGAACTGAAATTTATTTACCGTGGAGGTATACCAGGTCCTAATGGACCTATTCCTATGATCGGATTCATACCATTGGTTTACTAAAAAATCCTGCAATTTAAAGGAACTAAAGATATGATATATAGTATAATTAATAGTAAAGTATAATCATCTAAAACTAAAAAAAATGAATTCTGATTTCTTAGAAAATTTTGAATGGGAGTTACCTAATGGACTAGCCATAAATTCCAAAATCAAATCCCCGGCAGGATCTAAAATATATTGCCACGAACCTTACGCTGAGGATCTAGCGAAACTTTATTTTGCAAGTAATGACAAATTCGAAGGTGGATCTAAAGATCTTTCTGACGGTGGGGTTTATACATGCACAATCATAAGCGTTAAAGCCGACGAAGCTTTAGCACAAACTGATTCAGGTCAAACAATCTATATCGATCTCAAAAGAGAAAGAAGAGATGCAGAGAAATTAAATATAACGGGAATAGGTTTCTATCCTGGTGAGGAGCTTAAAGCTAGGGTTAGAAAAATGAACGGTAGCTACTCTGGTTCTATAATTGAGTATTATATACATAGCCTTAGAGCTGAGTTATTTGAACAAATTAAGAAGGAAAGTAATGCTTATCTTGTTAAGATTGTTAGTATTAACAAAGGTGGTTATATTGCTGAATTGTCAGGTATTAAATGTTTCATGCCTGGATCATTAGCAGCTGCAAATAAGATAACGGATTTCGAATCTTATATAGGCAAGGAAATGCACGTTATGATCGAAGGATATGTTGAAGCTAAGGATATCTTTATCGTTTCGTATAAGAAATATCTTAATAGAATCATGGATTCTAAAATACAGGAACTTGATCTTACTAAAAAATATAAGGGATATGTTACTGGAACAAGTGATTTTGGTGTTTTCGTAGAATGGGACGATGTTTACACTGGTCTTATACATAAAACCGAATTTGCTGAGGGTAATAGTTTAGCTGCTCTTTCTCCTGGAATAGAAATAGAATTCTATGTTAAGGAGATAAAGGATAATAATAGATTGACCCTTACATTAGATCAACCATTGGAGAGAAATGTTATTATCCAGGATCTGGAATCACAGGTAAATGACGGAACAGTTGAACCTATGGAAGCAAAGGTTAAACATAAAAGAAAAAATGGGGCTTTAGTAGAAATACAGGGTCTTGGACTTTTAGCATTAATTCCTCAGGATAAACTGGGTAAGAAAGGAAATAACATAAGAGTCGGAGACGATGTTACTGTTATTGCATATGAGGTTGAAACGATCTCGGGAAAAATATTCGTTAAAGTAGTAGATGCCGGATAATAGAACACATTTTGACAAGCTTAACGCACTCAGCTCCTCAGTAATAGGATTTGAATTTGAATTTTATACCGACCTTTTAAAAGGTAAGGCTGCTGAAGCATTATCCCAGCTTGTCAAAAAAAAAGTTGTAGTTTCTGAAAAATATCACTCAAAAACTCCAGTAGACGCAAACAACTTCAAGTTAGAGCCAGATTATTCCGGTGGTAATAAGATGGTTGAGCTCATTACTGGACCACTTCCATATATGGAGGCAATTCCAATTTTAATAAAGATATTAAAATGGATAGATGAAAACGGATGGACTAATGATAGATGTGCATTCCAGTTTTCGGTTAGCTTCGATAAAAACAGAAGAGAAGTAAAGCATAAAATTGAGACAATAGATAAACTTAAGTTTGTATTAGGCCTGGATGAAGGTCTAATATATTCTAAGTTTGGCTCTAGAGAAAAGAACGTCTATGCTAAATCTGTTAAAAAAGTACTCCCTAGAAATAGATTCTCCATACTGGAGAATATTACTACCATAGACCCAAAAATGTACAAAGTTCCTGAGGACAAGTACTATGGAGTAAATTTTACCAAAATACCAAAAGGTTATATAGAATTCAGATATCTTGGTAATAGAGACTATCAGAAAAAGATTAAGGATATAAGAGAGATAATTGATTATATTGTTCTTTATCTTTATGACATGTTAAGCGGAAGAATTTCCGGATATAACAAGCAGGATCTTGCTACTCTTCAGATGATGATGAATAAATATTCTAAAGTTGTTAGATCTTTCAGTGATCCTGATATATTTTTTAGAAATTATCCAGACTTTCATATTTTTATAGACCTTAAGGGGTGGGACGAAAATGTTAAAACGTACTTTTTCTCCATAAGAGATAAGATATTTGATCTTATTGTTGATGGCAATATAACTTCATGTTATTTTAACTATGATACTACGACTGGTAGATGTCAGGTTAAGGAAGCCAGAAGTAGAGGAGCATTCGAAATAAGCGGTGTCGATCTTATATTATGTGATATAAAAAATGCAACAGTTAGAGATTGTAATATTTATAACTGCTCTATAAAAAAATCATGTGTTGAGGATTCTTTCATTTTTGGAGGTACTAAAATAATCTCATCTAAGGTAAAGGCTACTATAGTTGATTATGGTAATGAACTTAAGGATTGTTTTATAGATTGCGAGGGTAAGAACATAAACTGTAAGATAGTAGGTGGTGTTTTTAGAGGTGGTATACTTGGTGATAATTCTGACGTAAGCAAGGAAACTATGAAAGTAAAAGCACCAGAGGATGCTAGAATGGTTAGATTTGTTACTGATAGCAGACTTAAGAATCTTAATGATCAATACGGTGGTTCCAAATTTGGGAATATGAACTACTAAAAATAAAAACCTAACATGACACAAGACGAACTAGTACAAGAAATTGAGGATGCATTAAATTTTAGTTGTGCATTACCATATAGCTTGAATGCAACAGAAATGGAAAGAATCATAAAAAGAGCCAAGGCTTGGTTTTATGATAATTACCAGTATGCGGTGGAAGATAGAGTTTTTGTTATAGCAAATACTATATTTGCACATCCTGAATTTAAAAGAACTAGACAAATAGTTCTTCCTCCGTCCATAATTGGGGTTTATGAGGTTAGAGAACTTGGTGGATCTGGACTATCTGGTACACCTGATAGGGATTTTGGTGATTCAAAGTTACTTGGTTCCGAATTATTACTTTCCCCTTTCATGGGAGATAATATGGTTTATAGAACTGTTATGTATTCATATTTCGATCTTGCAAAAGCATATATGCTAAATACTTTTGCATATAAATATAATAAAAACACAAAAGCACTAACTATACTAGGTAGAGATCCAAATAGATCAGGAAAGGGCGGTCAGGGTGGTCAGCTCGCTCAAGGTTTTGGCGTTGGCGGTATGGATGTTTCTGTTAGATGCCACGTAGCTATTCCTGATGAATATCTTTTTGATGATGAACTTTTTGTAAGATATTGCATAGCTAAATCCAAAATAGCGCTTTCACAGATGCTTAGTGTGTTCACCTATAATCTTCCTGGTGGTGTTACTATAAACGCTTCCGAGATAGGATCGCAGGGTAATACAGAGCTCCAAGAGGTCATGGATATGATCAATGGGGAAAATACTCCTTCTTATTTCCTTCAGTGGAATTAAAAAATTAATAGATTATTTCGAATATCACTATCTGTTCTTTTATCGATATATAAAGGGAATTAATTCCCTATGAGAGAAATTTATAATAGAGATCCGAACGATCCAAAGTACAATCCTTATCAATTAGAGGTATCAGATCCAATCGAGATTTGTACCGGCCAACTTAAAATGTTGCTCCTTACTAATAAGGGTGAAGTTTTAGGTGATCCTAAATTTGGTTTAAATTTGGAGGATCTTATTTTCAATTTAGAGCTTTCTGAATACAGTATAAAAAAGGAACTTGATCTTAACCTTAAGGTCTATGTTCCTCTTTTTGCAGCATTAGGCGGAACCTATGAATTGAAATTTTATGTTGGTACTCAAAGGGATATAGCAACACTTGATTTTAATATACAATCTGATGGTGGACTAAGTCCACTAGTGACACTAAAATTAACATAACAAAAAGAAATGAATATATTTAAGAAAAATAATATACTTATTGATGGATTATTAGGGGATACCTTTTCTTTTCTTCAAACTACATATAACCAGACAGCAAATGTTTTTACTGTTGCTTCTGCATGGGGGCAAATACTTTTCGTTTTACAAAACCTTTCCCAGCTTATACTTTATTTTATAGAAGATTCTATAACAGAATTAAATATACAGGAAGCAACAAGGGACTATTCTGTAAGGAGTTTAGCTAGAATTGCAGGTTATGATCCCGGGAGAGCATCAGCAGCTCAGGGTGAGGTTTCTATCTCGTGGAATACAAGGGAAGGAGATGTTTCTGGTGGTGCTGTTATAATAAAGAACAATTCGCAGATAAGATGTTTACAGAATGGTAAAATATATTCACTTAGATTTGGAAGTAACGAAGTTACTATTCCATTAGTAAGAGGAAATTCTATAGCTACTAAATTAGTCCAGGGAAACTTCGAGACCGCTACTGTTACCGGAACAGGTACAGCTCTTCAGAGCTATAATCTTCCCTCCACATCGGGAGCATTCATAGACCAATTTTATATAGATGTCTATGTGAATGAGGAAAAATGGAAAAGATATGACTCACTCTATGATATACCGCTAAATGGCAAGGGATACCTTGTTAGAAGTGGTATACAGGAGGGTATAGATCTTTATTTCGGTAATTCCAATTTCGGTATGGTTCCTCCTGGTGGATCTGTGATACGAATAGAATATTTACAAACCAGCGGGATAAGTGGAAATTCAAATTCAACTAAAGAAACACCACTTACATATAAATTTGTAACAACAGGTACGGATCTTTTTGGGGGAGAAGTCGATCTGAATCTTTATATAGATATTAAAAACAATATAGATCCAACTTTTGGTACTAATCCTGAAAGTATAGCTCTTATAAGATTGGTTGCTCCAAAGACAAGTAGATCTTTTGTATTCGCAAATCCTGAAAATTATGAAATATTCCTAAGTAAATTTGGAGTATTTTCTCAAATACAAGCATTTTCAACTTTTGATGATGATTATTTAGACGATGATAATATAGTATATCTTTATCTTGTCCCTGATATAACATTAAATCTTACAACGAATGAGGATTATTTTAGTGTACCTGATTCGGATTTTCTTTTAACTACTCAACAAAAAACAAAGGTAATAAATCTTATACAGGACTCCGGATCAATGATAGCTACTACTGTTGTTAAAATAGTCGAGCCTATCATAACTAAATATGTTGTTAATGTAGTGGTATCGATCTTCGAAGGTAACGATCCTGAGACGATAAAACAGACAATTAGAAAGAGATTCTCTGATTATATGCTAGGTAATAAAAGAAGGGATAAAATTCCAAAATCTGATCTTATAGCAATAGTTGAGGGTATAGAGGGTGTTGATTCGGTTTCTCTATTTTTTATTGGACAAAAAAATGAGGCAAATCAGTTGCTAATAAAAGATCTTTCTAACGTTAGCGATGCACAATACTCTGAGGTTATAGGAATGGATAATTTTGGTGATATATTAATAGGAAGAAATGAGCTCGTTATACTTAGAGGTGGATGGTCTGATAGAAACGGAACATTCTTTACCGATAGTATAGTAGCGGGTAAGCCTGGACCTCTTAATATAACAGTTTCATCTATAGTTCCTAAGAATTTTAGAAGTGGATTAACAACTGAACTTAAGAGCCAATTGGCAGCACAAAATAAACAATAATAATGCAATCATATTCACCTTTTTTCCCAGATCAGGATATTAGTGTTAATTATACAGTTAAAGGGATAACCCCAAAAACAACCAATACTACTTTCTATAATTCAAAAGATCTATATATGACAATAGAACTTGCTACTAATCGTGCTTATAATATGGGATGTTCCGGATATCGTGCTATTACAACAAATGCTAATGGTTCATATATGTTTGGTCCTTGCTCTTCGGCAGCTGATTATAAGAAAATAATGAAGGAGATGCCGAAAGAAAATGTTGAGAGAAGGTATTATGATTTTGATCAGGATCAAAATCTATATGATATTAGGGACTCACAGAATGATAATTTATATAATGGTTTTAATTACAAGGATCAAATTCTCAGAAGAAGTTTATCTAATGTTATATATAAGGATCCAATAAAGGAAGGAATTCTTAGCTATTTTGAAAGAGTAGTGTACGGGTTAATAGAATCAACAAAGGGTATAAAGAACTTTGTTAATTACACGGTTAAAAGAAACAATAAAAGAGTTTTCTAATTTAAAATGGCAAATCTAAATCTCAATTTTTATAATAAAAGCGGTAATCCATTAAATTTCGATTATATAGGACCAACTGGGCCAACCCCTCTTGATACTAAATCGTCGTATATAGTGGGTAATTCCGCGAACACCCCTGGATATTTTGAATGGGCAGAATCTAATGATGATTATATTCTTACCTTCAATATGTCGGATGCGACTAGTACTAATCTTTATGATTGGTGTATAGAGGTAAATGATTTCATAGATAAAGGTGCAACCGTTTATCTTAATGGGTATATTCCAACCGCTAATACTAATTTTAAGGGTAAAATATCTCTGGTATATAATATAGGCTCGACATTTTCGCTTACACTCCCGAAGAGTAATTTTCTTGGTCAAAGTATAATAAGTTATGACACTAAGGTATATTTTGAAACTAGCTATGATAATAGACCTGGCGGTTATTTTAAAGGTAATATTTACTTCGATCCTATATCTACTGGGCTTTATGAGAATGAGCAGGTTTTCGTAGTACAAGAGTTTATAACTACCGGTGGGCTTGAATATGGTTTACCTCATACCTCCAATATAGGTTCTACCGGTGCAAAATGGAGAACCAGATGGTATAATGATAATTATGGCGATGTAGATGTATCTGAAATTATATTTACTTATGTTATAGAAGATCAGCTAAGTGGAGGAGACGGTCAGCCTTTAATAGTTAGTTATCCAAATATACTTATTCCTATTGATTCGGATGTAACTGATTATTATGACCATGGATTGATTGTTAGTAATAATGTAACTTCTGATGCAATAGCAATAAACGTTGCGTTAAATTCATCGGATGAACTTGAGAATGTTTATGAGAGAAAACTTATAGTTGAGGATATAACAACAGGAACCCCACAAAAAGTTATAGAAATAGATTTCTATGGCCAAACTATAGCAGAGGATGAAAGATTTAAGGTTCTACTTGAAAATATCGGAAGATCATTCTATAATACTGATTCAATAATATTGAGAGACCATGACCCTGCTGAACCAGTTCCTAACTTTCTTGAAATTAATGAGAAAAGAAAAGAACTACTTATAGCTGGTGATGATATATTTCCTTATATAGGTAGTTATAAGGGTCTTATTAATGCACTTAAGTTCTTCGGCTACCAGGACATGAGAATAAAGGAATATTGGCTTAATTTGAATTATAAGAATTTAAAATTAGAATCGCCGCTACAACAAAATCAGACATTCCTTAATAAAATAAAAAATCAACAAGCTGCCAATGGATATTCACAGTCTTATAATATTGGCGACGTTTTGGATAACGAGAATTCTGGAAAATATAAGCTTACTCAAACATATGGACCTGACAATAAGGGAAATTATGTCCTAAATGTAACATCTGAAAATTCACAGCTTCCTAGTAAATCTATAAAGAAAACATCATTATTTGGTCTTTATTATGATTTGAATAAGGTTACCAATGATACCGATGAATATGGATATCCAGTGGTTGTTGATGCATTTAAGTTTACACAGGAGGAGGTTCTTATAAAAATATTTGCATTAAAGGAGAGGCTTAAGAGAGATTATCTTCCTCTAAATGCAAGAATAATAGACATAACTGGTGAAGGTGTTTATTTTATGATACAGAACACCAAGTCGTGGACTGATCAGATGATCAGATCTGATATAAACATAGGATATGACTTTGAATTTTTTCCTAATCCAGATTTTGGATTTATAGAAGATCTTAGAAATTTCAACATAAGACCAAATCCTAATTATATACAGACACCTAGTTCTTATAACAATTCGTATTCTCTGGATGTTACCTTTCCTGGTGGTACTGGAAGTGCCGTTAGATTTGCTGGTGATATACCATATGGAATTACAGGGGATAATCCGATTTTAAAATTAGAGGCAGGAAAAACATATACATTCAACGTCAACGATCCCTCAGGATATGGAATTGATCTTTCGATTACCTCTTTTTCCGGATTCCCGAGTGGCAATTCTTTTCAGTGGGTAACTAATGTACCAACTGGAATAATTAATAACGGAGCAACCGGGGGAAATTCTCTGGAATGGTATATAGCTCCTGAAGCATCAGGGATAATACATTATTATTCCAGTTATAATCCTTCTTTGTTATCAGGCACCATAGAAATAATTCCATCTACGTTATCAGATCTTGGTAATATAATAAATCCACTGGATTCCCAGCAGATCTATACACCAGCACAGAATGATTCATTATTGAATGCTATCGCTAATTTCTATGATCTTAAACAGAACGGAAAGATCGTTGAACTTGGTGATGGAAGGTTTGATCCTCCTGCATATACTGATCCAGTAACAGGAAAAATGTATAATACCCCAGTTGGTATGCCTGTGATACTTGAACTCTCTGCCGATAGATGGGAATGGAATGAATTAAATATAAACTGGGATGCACTATTAATACCCACATACAGACCTGGAGATAGAGTTAAAGTTAAATCTAGTGGTATATTTGGTACTGTTACTGTTGTTTATTATAGTAGTGGTGAATATGATGTTGCATTAGATAATTCAACTAGTGGAACCTTTGGTGAGAATGAGCTTTTTTCCACCGTGCAGAATTATACGATGTTGAATTGGAAAAATATTGATTTTTCCAACATGATGGAAATTGAGTGGATCCTGAACAAGTCAGCAACTCAACCAGGTACACCTTACCATTTCGAATTTAGAGGATCCATAGTGGACTATTATAAGCTAGCGCACTTCTTACCTTACACTGGAGAATATCAGGTCATATGCAACACGTATGATGCCTTTAATGCAAAGACCAGTGTTATTAAGAATTCTTCCATATTTGTCGACCCCAAAACCGTTGATATTGATTCCTGGACTAGATATAGGGAGGTTGAGAATTATCTATGGGAGAACGTTGATAGGGAATGGAAAGAGTATGATTCCATATGGGAGTATCCTGCCGAAGGATCAACCATAGATGAAGTCAAAAAAACAATCCCTTCGGAGATACTAGACTTTGCAACTTATGGAAATAAGGCTGACGACGGCCAGGATCTTTATGTTAGAACAACAGAGCCATCGGTCGGTGCATATGGTGATATAACAATTACTCAAATAACCCTTAATATTGCAAGCGTTGAATCTTTTGAAATCGCAGGAATTAGCGGCCAATATGGATATTCTGTGATCACTACAACTGGTCTTCATGATCTTAGTGATGGAGATTATGTAACAATAACTGGTAGCATATCTCAGATTAATGGTAGATGGCCAGCAACTATTATAGATCCCTATTCATTCAATATACCGATTACCCTTGAATTTTCATGGGGTGGGGTTCTGCTTCAAACACTATCCCCTAAAAAACTCTATGTTGATACATCCATATATAACTCACAGAGGGTTCTTGGAGGAGGAAGTCTATCAATTTATGTTAATAATAGATTGATAGGATATAGTCAGACTGGTGATAGCTTATATAATACTGCAAATGAGATAACGTCCTCTGTGAATTCACTTAGAACTTATCCTGATTATTTTGCTTCCTGTGAAAATCCACAAGCTGATCCTGTGACAATTACAATATATGCACCTAGTGAACTTGGTGCTGATCAGAATGGTATTGAACTAAGAGCGGAAGAAAGTGGATCTGTAGATTTGCTATCTGTTACTCCAGCATTAACTGGCGGTGTTAATCCTATAGATTACTATGTTTATTGGGAAGAGGAAATGGAAAACTATCCTAATCCTAATCTGAAATACTGGGGAACTAAAAGATTAAATTGGCAGATATTCAACGAAAGCACATGGGATGATGGGTACGCACATTCATGGTATGATTATGAATTTAATAATGATTGGCTCGGTGGATATGAATTACATTCACTCCTCAGATTTGATAACTTATCAATTTCAACAGGAAATGAGACATATCCATTCCCAGAAACCCTAGTTTTTTATGGCGTTACTGGTCCTTTTAATAACCAATTGACTCTTTCCAGTGCAGCGGAACAATTAAATAATGGAGATTCACATATAACAAATTTTTATTATAGAGTGATTCCCGACGATACTGGTTCACTACTAACAACAACGGGTCCTATAAATGTTGATGTTAATAATATCGGCTTAACTAATGGTCCATACTACCCGCCACCTTCATTGATTGGCGGAAGCGGGCTTCTTTTAGCTGAATTTGGGTATACTGGTGGTGCTCCTGTTACGACAACAACTAGTACGACAACAACTAGTACGACATCAACAACGACATCAACAACGAGTACAACGAGCACAACAACTACGACAACATTAGCTCCTACTACGACAACTACGACAACTACGACATTCTCGCCGTTTGATTGTAGCTTACCTGGAGGTAGTGCAGTGGTTTATGTACCGCCAACTACAACAACTAGTACAACTAGTACAACAACGAGTACAAGTACAACCACAACAACAACTACACCAACTTATACTTGTGCAGGAACTATACATAACCAAACATCTAACACTATAACAGCGGGAACTGCTATAATTAAAGTTAATGGTAGCACGGTGGCTATTATTACCATGAATATAGCTCCAGGAGCTACCCAAACTTTCAGTACTAGCTATTGCGTTCCTGTATCTGGAAGTGGTAATAGTTTTGTATTAGAATTATATTCATACACAGGTATTACAACAACAAATGATATGCAACAGTTAGCTGGTGACTCTTCAACATCAATTGGTGCTTTTGTTAATATGGGAAGTTATCTAAGAGCAACTTCAACAATGACATCAACGGGATCTCAATATGTTATAGGGATGAAAATATATACATAATTTCTCAATAGGAACAACTTAAAAATAATAAAAAATGACAGTAACAATAACATTAACATCACCAGGATTGGATACCGGACCATTTGATTTATATTCAAATATTGATTCGTATGCTGTGCCTTTTCAAAGTGGCGTATCTAGATCTTCACTTATTAGTGGATATAATGCTACAACCGTACCTAATGCTGCAACGACAATTAAGGTTAAATCTAATAATGTAAACTGTACAAGTGAAATATTACTGGGTGTATCTGGTATCACTACCACAACAACTAGTACGACTACAACAACAACGGCTTGTGTAATTGTTACTTATGGATATGATGAATTTGATCCTACCACTGCTTGTGATAATTATATTAATTCTCCTGGGAATTATCAATGGAATGGTTCATTGCTTTTTGATCAGACATTCCCTGTCGGATGTACTTTGATCGCAGGTGCTGGCTATTATTCCGATGGTACCGATGTTTGGTATTGGGATACTGTTAATCTCACATATGACTCACCTTGTCCTGATACAGTGTCAATCAGTTTCTATGCTAAAAGAAATGGTAGCGTATCTATAATAAACAATGATATGGAGATAACCATTAGTCAGGATGGTGGTTCAACATGGACATCAATAGCTTCTGGTTCATTAACAACAACAATGACACTCAAGGCATCAACTGTATTTCTTATTGGTTCCACACTTTTGGTTGGTGTTATGAGGAACGGAACTCCTTATCCTTTATCTTTTGCTAGAGGATTCTCATCTATGGATCCTTGTCTTTCTGATTTCTACTACTGTGGACAGGATCTACCTCCTACGGTTACATCTGGATGTGGTAATGCGTATCTCGGACCAGGAACTTATGATTATGGTACTATTTCTAGTACGCCTTTTAACATTTATCTTAATTTAGAGACTCTTTTCAATGATTACGTTGCATGCGTTATTTAGTCTGAAACAATAGTTTATTATTAATGTATAATTTATAAATTTCTATATAATGCAAAATAAAGTTGTTTTTATATGTGCACAACCTGATGTTCCATATTTTCATTGGCAGGTTGAAGTATTTATAAACAATGCCATAAAAAATGGTATAAATCCAAACTGGATAGAGATAGTTTTTGGCTATGATGGGATGCCTTCAGCTGAGGGTATGGATCTTGCTAGAAGATATCCATATGTTAGAGTATTTTTCTATAAGAAGGATAATATAAATGATTATGGTTATATCCCAGTTGTTAGGCCAAATATACTTGCTAAGCATTTTGCTGCTTATCCGGAGCTTTCTGATGAAAATATATTTTACCATGACTCCGATATAATATTTAGAGAACTTCCTGATTTTGATACATTAACAAATGATAATATTTGGTATCTTAGCGATACTGTTTCGTATATAGGTTCAGATTACATAAAATCAAAATCTGATGATCTTTTCATGGAGATGTGCAATATTGCAGGTATCGATCCTGATCTTGTATCTGATAATAATAAAAATTCAGGGGGAGCACAATACCTAATGAAGGGTATAGATAGTGAATTTTGGAAAGAGGTTGAATTCGTTTCTCTGGATCTATATAAATATATGAGCGAGAGGGAAGCTTCAGAAAGATCCACATTGGACGAATTACAGATCCAATGCTATAATCCAATCCAAAAATGGTGTGCGGATATGTGGGCTGTTTTATGGTGTGGGCTTAAGAGAGGTAATCAAGTTAGAATATCTGAAGATCTTGGTTTTAGCTGGGGATCCTTTTATGGAACAAGTGAATGGAAAAGACATAAGATAATGCATAATGCTGGTGTTGTCGATAGCGGAGGCGGTAAATTTTTCTACAAAGGTGAATTTATAGATAAATCCCCATGGGAGGCAGACTTTAGCAAAATCGACGATAAGCACAATACTTATAATTATGTACAAGCAATATTGTACGCAAAGGAGAAAAGAAATACCCAATAGTTTTTGTACCTATTTTATTTAGATATATATTCTGAATAAAAATAAGTAGATGTCAGAACAATTAGGTATAAATCAGGGAGATTCCATATATTATTATGATCTTAGTACAGGAGCAGCATCCAGAGAATGGACCTTCCAAGGTGGAACTCCAAGCACTAGTACTGCTTATGGACCGGATATTAAATATTATGGTGTTAATTATACCGGATATAGTACAGAATTAGTTATAACTGGTGCTGGTGGTATAACTGCAGCAGCTTTCAAATCGAATATAATAGTTGTTTATCCCGAAATTTTTTCACCTGATATAGAAATAACACAGACCCTTGATGTTATTGTATATGATCCACCCATCAGTAAAATGAGTAGTCCTGTAACATATACAGCGGCAGGAACAGTAAGCAGTGGGTATGCTTCACATTTTTGGAATATTCCTCAATTGGGACCTACATCTGGAGCATTACTATCATCCGTAACTTATTCGTGTACCGATTGGTACTCCTTAACTGGAACTTATATAGGAGCTCCTAATTCATCATATCTTTCTAATGTTAGCCTTAGTTTCTCTTCAGTTGTTGGTAACGGAGCAGTAGTAAATAAGAATATTAATTTTAGAAAAATTGGGGTCAGAGAGGATGTTGATTATTGGTCACCCGGAACTTATGCTACTGGTGGTAAATATTATAATGTTTCCACACTTGCTCTGAGAACGTCAGCCATTGGTTTGTCTGGAAATAATATAGTACTTAAGATAGATCTCGGTCCATATTCGCCAAGATGGGATAATACAAGTTTCCACTCAACTCAGGAGGCTGTTTATTTATGGGTTAATAGTCCAGATATATCTAAATCTTATTCCCCGATAAAAACAAATATGGTTCTCACTGGTACTGCGTTGGTTGCTGCTGGAGTTACTGGTGGATATTCCTCAATGGATAGAATTATGCTTGGTAATTATATAATACCCAATGACGTTTCTTCCAAATTTGATAATAGATTCTATATAACTGATAATTCATCAGGTTCTGTATTTACCAATTTAATAGACGGATTAAGAAAATGGAACACTGATGCAGTTAATGATTTTGTTAGTAATAAATATTATCTTTCTGGTTCAAGTAAATTTATAGAGAATGCAGGATACAGAAAGGTGTATGATGAATTTGCTATGTCATTTAGTAGACCTCCATTTGCTGATCTTGCATCTGGTATAGGTTATAAAAACAACTATGCTGGGTATGCCTGGGACGGTGGATGGTGGGCGGATGATGGATACGTGGATCCACAAGCATATTATCACGGTGTATGTATTCCTACTGGTTCGTTATTAGAGGAAAAATATGGGCTTCCTTCGGATGTTGATGTTGATATAAGAATAACTCTTAGGGATTCTACCGGATCGGTAATTACTGATTTTGAATTTATTGTTTCAACCTGGGGAAACAGCGGAAATAGTCCGGATACATATCTAATATGTGCAGTGGATACAGGATTTGGAACTGGTTATGGTATAGCATCATTAATAAATACCGCAATAGTTGCACAACCGGGTGGGCTATCAAATAATATAATATTTGAGGTTAATTATAGCTTAAGACCATATTATGACGGAGGTGCAGAATCGCTATATATAAACTCAAGTTTTGGAGCTCTTAAGATGTCTATAAAGGATCCATTGACAAGTGCGACATATGGTAATAAATACATACATTCGTTTGAAATAGGATGGGGAAGTCAAATGCAGGATTTTATAAATGATGCAATTCTTGATGAATTAGATTTTCCAACTGTTCCATTTGCATCTGATGTTAATCAGACCGGATCTGGTATGGCATCATGGACTGGATTACCATCAAAAATAACGGTTCCTGCTTCATCACAAAGTACATATTTTAGAGGGTGGAGAATTGGTGGAGAATTGTAAAATTAATAAAAAATTAAATAAATGGCAAGTTACGGTTTAATAATGAATCAAATATCCATGGATAGTG
>Ga0247722_10000499_pt1 | contig 23967 bp, 47 predicted proteins | sample MSEWelMarce3H_FC_FD_189094 | JGI IMG/M metagenome (GOLD analysis project Ga0247722, IMG submission 189094) | Subsurface sediment microbial communities from gas well in West Virginia, United States - MSEEL Well Study Marcellus 3H_FC | ecosystem: Environmental > Terrestrial > Deep subsurface >... | reverse complement strand
ATTTTGTGTTTTTTTCATAAAATTCAAAACCTCACTTTCCTTAAACACCGTGTTTTCTGGTCCGTATTTTGCTACCCATTCTTTTGCATCTTTTCCTTTGAAAGTGTGTTCTTCAATTCTTTCACGGGAATGTAACAAATAAAATATCTTATGTTCTAAATTAGCTACATCATCATCGGTATGTGTTACATCCGTACCATACGTTTTCATGTATTCAGTCATTATATCTTCCAGGTCTATACCACTCTTTTCTTCCATATAATTATATATTTGTTTCTTCAAACATTACATCTTGTATCTGCTCTAAAAAATACATTTGGTTTTGTTGACGTAATACCAAATTACAACCCAATGATTCCTTTATACCATTATGGTCCTTAACCTTTTCAGCAGGATATATTGCATGGATAATATAGAGATTATCTTGATATTTCATAAAATCTTTCCGAAACGGGTTCTTTGTCATTTTCTTTTGGATAACCTATTTGATAATCTACATCTAATTTGTGTCCCCAATTATAAGGATTAAAGTTCAAATTAAGCGTGATTGTACTAACCCCATCATCTTCAACGGAATCGTATAAATCACTAACTGCTTTGATTATTAGCTCTCGCCTTTGTAGTTTTGTAACATCTTGCCAATTCATAACTTATTCTTCTAGTTTACGTTCTGCAACCCAAGCACTATCTCTTTGAATCACATCGTTTGTTAGTTCATTTTGTAACTTATAATACTCATACGAAACTGAATCCAATTTGAATTTTATTTCAGAGTATTTGTTTTCTTTTTTGGTTTCTTTTTCCGTATAGCGAGTATAACTTATCGTTGCTATAAATAAAAGAATAGAAGATAAGAATATCTGTGTATTATTATCTATAAAAAATTGTGTAACTTTTGTTAGAAATGTTTTCATGTAAATGGTTGCTTAAATTCACCAATAAATATACACTTTTACAATAATTTTTTAATAGATTTTGAGTATCTTCTACTACCACTATAATACTTGTCCAAGTATCTAAAGTAATCTTTTTTGCTACGAATTTTACCTATAAATCTATCCTGAAAGTATTTGTAATCAATTACACTTTCTTGCCAAGATAGGTATCTTGCGTATCCAAATTGTTTACCAACTGCCGTTGTGTAACGGCTTCTCGCAACTCTCATTCCGAACATATTGTTGTTGTATCGGAATAACTTTGAACTAAAATGTCCGGTTTCCCAAACTGATTGTGCCCATACTATTTCTGGATATTGAACACCTAAACTATCCATATACTTTAATACTACTTCTTTTTCGATTTTAGATTTTATAACGATTGGTTTTGCTAACGCTGTATTTACTATTAAAATTAAACATATCAATAATCTCATATTTTCCTTTGTTTGGTGATAGAATTACGGATGATTTCATTCTTGTCTACTCTCTTTCCGTTTTTATATACACGCAACTCTTCAGAGCCATCTGCATGTGTTACGATGAAACTATGTATTTCATCATCTTTTTTGAATAACTGCTTGAACCAATTAAAAAATTTCATTTGATTTAAGATTTTACAAATATAACAATTTTTTACTACTTTACCAAAAGATTTTTGGTTTTTTATCGGGGGATGGTTTGACCCGTATAATAATAAGTATAACAAAAAACACAAAAACCTACACCCTAAAGTGTAGGATTTGTATTATAAAAAGTATCAGTATCACTATCCCAACAAATTATCGGATTTTTTATCTTATAATTTTCATCTAATAAAGATGCGTTGATTGACCTGGTACTAAATGCCTCATCATATATCTTACCACCATCCTCATGAATATGGCCAAAGACGTGTATCATAGGTTTTACGGTCTGAACTTTCTGTTTTAACATTTCACACCCACAAGATGTATGTGTGTATTTGGTAAAATCAAATCGTCCAAATGGTGGTCCATGTGTAATAAGAATATCAGTATCATCTGGTATTAAATTTACCTTTGTACCAATGATGCCACCACGTGGTTTCATAAATGCCCAATTACCAAACAAAGGAGTCCACGGAGAACCCCATATCTTCCACCCATTCAACTCAATTCCATTATCGTTAAGATATGTTATATCCTTGTCTTTTAGGAGTTCCTGTGTAAGTTCTTGGTTTTCTAATCCAAAGTCGTGATTACCTGCTATAAATATTTTATGTTTATATGGTAATTCACTAAACCACTCAACGAAATCTTTCAACTCATTTGGCTTACCCATATTACTAACATCACCAGAGTGAATGATACAATCGCCCTCTGGAAAGTGATATAGTTTTTCCATCTCACGATGTAACCCGTGAGTATCTGATATAAATACAAATTCCATTTGATTAGATTTTTAGGTCTTTACACTCTTGCACAATATCGTGCTCATTAGCGTAAATATCTTTTACTTTGTCCAACGCTTCATTCCAAGCGGTTTCAGCAATTTTGGTAGCATCTTCTACCTTAATATATTTCGAACTAACTCCCTTTGAATCTTTAAGACTTAAAAAGGATGTTCCGTATAGTTTAGTTTCCCACATCATTTTTCGTAGATTTTTGGATATAAGTATTATCCTGAATCATTTTATATAAAATAATAAGCTGGTCTTTTGATAAATTACCTGTTTTTTCTAAATGATTTTCACAGGAATATACAAAGCCCAGCTTATATTCGTATTCTCTTTTAAGTCTATTTATGATATTTCTATCTCTGTAACCCTTTTTGTTCGGCACTATTTACCCATTTTAAGAGATAAACCTAATCCTAATGTAAAATCAGAACCTACCAAGTTACCAACTGTCCATAATTTCAAATTACCACTAGCTTTTAATGGATTGTACATTAAGAATACATTTGGTTTAGTTCCATTTGCTGTTGGTTGAATACCAGCACCAAACATCCACTTACCTTCAACTACTTGACGAAGAACACCATATTTCATTTGGCTTGAAATGGTACCTGTTTGTGTGTTGATTGCAGGAATTGCTATATTTCCATTTGTCTGTGCGGCTTGGATTTCTGTATATGGTAATCCTGCATAGATTCCCCATCCCTTTTTGATATATCCTGCAGTAATGTATCCATCTGATGGACCACCTTTTCTAGTTGCAGAAAATAACCACTCTTGTGCGTTTGCGGCAGTACTCATTCCGAATACGATAGCCGACAATAATAATAATTTTTTCATAATCTGTTTTTTGTTCCCATATAAATATATAGTTTTTTAGAAAAACAAATCTAATCAAGTTCAGACATATACTCCAAAAATGGATTAGTGTTGATAACTCGTGTGTTAGATTTAACTTCTCTATCTACCATTGCCTTTTTATCAATTAAAGGTTTTACCTCTTTGAATTTCAATTTAGATACCATTTCTACTACACACACCCAATTGTAAAATTTACGTCCCAACACATTTGCAGATTTAACTTTATACTCCATTGCATAACCAATGTAGCCGGATGCTGAATGTGATGCGCGATAACGTTTGCGTGAGTTTTCGTAATAATAGAATGTTTTCATAACTTTTAGATTTTAAGTTTCACAAATATACAAAAATAAATTGGTTTATACAAATAATTAAAGGTAAAGTTTTTCAAATATTTCCTTTTGTTCCTTTAACTTCTGGTCTTTGCAGATTTGATACGCTTTATCAGTGCCAAACTTGTCAATTAAATCTAGCAAATCTGCCAATACAGATGGGTGGTAATCTTTTGCCACCTTGTTTTCTTCTCGCTTTCCCATTACCCTATACGATTTATATCACGTACATAATCGGATAGTAATTCAGCTTCGTAAATATCCTGCTCCGTTAGGTTACATTCAATTTCCTCATCCAAAAACAAATCTAATGGTGGATTATTATACTCAACATCATCATAAAACGATGCCGTATCCATGCCCAATGTTTCCAAGTAATACTCTTTTGTTCTGCTCATAACTATTATTTTTGATTACAAAGTAAATATACAAAAAATATTTCACATTTCCAAGCATTTATTAGAATAAATCTGCCATAGTTAAAGGACCATTTTTATATGGTGCAATATCTAACTCATATGTAGTTTCATCAATTTGTGTATATGGTAAATCACCTTTCAATGGTCTGATTGCCTTTGAGCCAACCGAACCTTCCCATATTACTGCCAAACTTTCATCATACACCAAATTATCTTCCGATGTAAATATGTGTTTAGAATCTAAAAAATTGTTGCGTAGATAGAATATATTTTCTACAAATGTATCCCCATCTTTAATAATAACTTTGTCCATTAAATTCATACTAACTCCTGTTTTTTAAGTTTATTTTGTTGTCTTTTGTACTTTTTCTCTGCTGATAAATATAACTCCCAAAACCTTTCCTTCCAATAATCTACGGATTTGGTTTCTTTTTTGTCATATCGTAAAACACGTTTCTGCTTACCTTTGGATGTCATAATCCATTCACCAAATATAGGTAAGTACGCGGGAACTATATACTCTCCACCATGCTCTCTACTATGGTTAGCTAAATAGGTGATACTTTGTTGTGCTAATTCCATAGCCTCATTGAAGTTTTTGGAATCAATAAACCATTTGGTTTGTTCAATTGTTAGTGATACGTTCATATTATTAGGCGGATTTAGATTTAACTAATGTGATTAATTTGATTGGTGAAAGTGTTTGACCAAATATAATATGTGCTATCATATTCAATCCAATTGCTTCCCAAAATGTAATATAACGTAATCCAAAGATTGATGGTACTATCCAATTCCATAGATACATTAATGGTGCTCCCATCACAATTAGTGAGGATAATCCTATAAACAATATACCAACTACTAAATTTATTCTGTCTTGATTCATTTTATTATTCGTTTTCGTTTAAATCACTTTCCCATTTTTCAGCCAACAAATCATCTGATAATTCTTTGTTCTGGCGAATGATGGTTTCTAATGCGGTGTTATTTACTATATTATGTATTTCACCATTACCATCCATATTAGAAACTGCTTCCGTCATATAGGCATAGTTCTTAACTAAATGTGCCGATAAAGGTTTTGATTTGGTTTTGAGATACTCTGCTTTTGAATCCAAATACTCAAAGAAATCTGCTTCATCTAAACAATTCAATTCGTTCTGTGTCAATTCTTGTTGTGGATTGTATTTCATAATAGTATAATAAAGGCCAGGTGTTTTCACACCTAGCCATAGTGAATTATTACCAAACAATGTTTTCTTCATCGTTCTCTTCAACTTTCTCTTCGAACAATGGTTTATCTTCATTAGTATCACGTAGATACTTTTGAACCAATTGTTTGATGTAAGTTCTTTCAGAGTCAATCCCACCATCCGTAGAATAGAATGGGAAGATGGAGATTTCAGCGGCCTCAACCAAATTGAAACCATCATACAACAACCCTGCTAACTCAACACTAGCACGCGTAGATACCGCCGTAGATAACTTACCGGCTTCGTTACGGATTTGGTCACGAGTGTGAGCGGCGATTTCAGCCACAGCGTTCAAATCATAAGAATCAACGCCAGGATACAACATCGTAAGTAACTCTAACTCCTGCTCTTTGTTAAGAACATCAACCTCAATCGTAGTGAATCGGTCCATAATAGCCCGGTCAAGAACACGCGTTGATGTGTATTCATTACCAATGTTAGCCGTTGCGATGAAAGTAACCCCCTCTGCAACAGGTACGATTGGTGAACCTTCTGCTTCATCCAAACGTAAGTAACGTTGTCCCTGGTCTAACACACTCATTAAGATGTTCCATGCTTCTGGATGAGCTCTACTCAACTCATCTAATAAGATAACTGCGTTAGGAGTTTTGATTGCCGTAACGAATGCAGAATCAGAGAAGAAAGTACCCTTACCTTTATCGAAGTGGGTATTACCAATCAATGCTGCTCTCGGGTCTTGTGTTGCTCCCAAGTTGAAGTAGTGGAAAGGTCTTCCTAATGCTTCAACCAATGCTTTAGCGGCCATTGTTTTACCAGAACCAGCTGGTCCCGTCATCATAATGTTACGGGCTCTAACTGCTGAACGGATTAGATACTTCCATTTCAAATCAGTCATAATTAAAGATTTCGGTTTCAATGCCACCGAACCATTTTGGATAAAGTCCACAATCGCATTGTGTTCTTTTGGAATCTCATTCGCAGGTTCTGCGTTGGTAGTGTTTAGTGGTTTAACCAACTTTTCATACTCTTTCATATCTACTAATCGGTAGGTTTTATTACCTAATTTGTTAATGTGTCCTCGCACTGCTTTGTTAGTTCGAAGTGCTTTGGAGCGGGTGATTTGATTTAATTTAACGCCGGTTGTAACATCACCTTGTGTGTTTAACATTTGGATTCTACCATTAGATAATTTCTCTAATTTGTAAATCTCATTAGTGTAACCGAACTCTGATTTTTGTAAGTTTTTCATAAGGATTTTATTTAAGTTTTATGTTTAAAATTAGTAACTCTCTCAATGTTTAATAAAGATAAGCAAAATAATTGGTAATGTCAAGCATTTGACCAAATATTTTTGAACTTTTTTTCATTATTTTTTAAGAAATAATTCGTTCAAAGTTTTGGTGATTGGAACTAAACCATTTACATCAATAAATTTAGCATCCTTACCATACATTTCAGAAAACACTTTCTTTGAACTTTCGTATGGTGTGTAATCTGATACAAAGTAACTCAACACCCCAATACCACGTTGTTTGATTCTCTTAACCATTTCAGCGGTGTGCTTACTTGCCACCTGACGGGAGTAGTTGATTGAATCATTGCCAAAGTTTGGCTCACCATCTGATATGTTTAAGAAATAAGATTCCAAATCATTTGTTGATTCAGTAAAGTGCTTCATAATTGCTTCAAAACACAAACCTTCAGGTGTAGTACCATTGGGTTCTAATGCTGCAACCAATTGCTTAACCTTTGTGAACTTATCGGTACGGGAATCATATGCAATCACCATATAAGGTTTGTTTGTGTTCCAGCCACTACCATCAATTGTTGAACGAACCGAAAGTTGTACATCCAAGTTGTTTACCATAGTAGCAGCTTTACAAATAGCTATTGCAGTTGTCATTGCTTGTCTCCATCGTTCACCGGCCATAGAGCCAGATGCATCTAATGATATGTGAAGAATGATTTTCTTAAACTTATCAACCTCTTTTGTGTAGAATACATTTTGGTAATCATATCCTAATGCAGAAACCAATCTTCGGTCAATTCGTCCGTTTAACTGGCGATTGTAGACCGTATCACGCTCTTCACTACGAACCTGCAATCTCTTACCTAACATATTACCTAACGCCAAACCTTTCTGTAAAGTGGTTTCATCAACTACTAACTCTTTGGTTCTCCAATCGGTTCTAGCTAATGGAAAGTTTTCTGATTTCATTAGTTCTTCTGTCAATTTCTTAACCACAACTACCTGCGTTTGAGGAACTTTACCTACACCTTCGATAATTTCACCGGCAACATTCACCAATTCAGTACCCGATTTAGCAATCTGTTCCAATGCTTTATCATCTTTGTTAGTGATTGCTTTCTTTTTAGTTTCACCTTTTAAGAAATCTTGTTGTTTCTTAATTGCTTTCTCTAATTTCTTCTTATTAGCTTCACTTAAAGTAGCACCTTTATCAGAACCATTACCATTGGTTGGTTTAACTTTAACTTTACCTTTAAGTGGTTGGTTTAGGGAAGCGGATGGACCTGAATCTGAACCACTCTCCCCATCTTCTGAATCATCAAACTCAACCTCTAAATCATCATCACTTTCTTCATCACCTTCACCACCTGCTCCGTTGCCAGAACCTTCACCTTCACTTTGTGGTCCATCTTCTGCGCCTTGCTTTCCTTTACCATTCTTCTCATCTTCCATTTCATCAGCGATGGATTGGATAATGATTTCAACAATACCCTCTGCAATCTCAACTGCTTGTTGGGTAGATGTGATACGTTTGATATTGTTTAAGTTTAACAATTTAGAAATCTTACCCAAACCACGTAACTTTGATAAGTTAGTGTTAGGGTTGGTGATATTGATAATACGGAACAAATAAGAATCAATGGTTTCCGTAGTATATTCATTTGAAAGTAATCCCTTATCAATTGATGCATCGTTGAAGTACACATCGTATAATGAACGATAGTAATCACGATAGCCAGGGCAGGTAGTGTAAACATGATTATCAATACGTTTATCTTCTACATAGTTGGTTAAGTTCTTAACCAATTCCCAAATCCGTTGTTTAGCCCAACTTTGGTGGGATGTGTTGGTTTTATCTACATTCTCAACAACATCTAAATACTTATCAACCAATGTAGGATTTGCTTTGTAATTAACAAAGGTATCAAAATCAGTAAGAACAATGTGAGATGCTTCGTGCAATGCTAAACCAACCGTAGAATCAAACTTATCTGGCTTCAAATCAGAAGAGATAGTAACAGATTTACCATCTGTATAAGAATCACCTTTGATGGTGAAACGAACAGGAATGTTTCGGTTAGTAAGGATGTTTACGAAGTTAGAAATGGCTCTGCGGTGAGCATTTAACTTTAGATAGTGTAGAGTAGAGTTTTCAGTAGCGGTTCTTGTAGGAACATCTATATCACCATCATCATCCCATCCATAATCCAAATCATAATCATTAGCCCAAAAGGAAGTGGCAGATTTGGTAGCAGTTTTACCTTTGAAGAAGTTGTTTAACATAGTATCTATCTTTTAATGTATATACAAATATAGTGAAAATAAATGAGAATGTCCAATGGTATTTTACCCACTTTTGGTGTTATTTTACCCAATGTTGATTTTATTTTATATCTAACTCTCATTACCCTATAAAGATAGGTAAAATAAATGATAATGTCAAGTCTTTTCTTAAATATATTTTTAGACATAAAAAAACCTCCCAAAATGGGAGGTCTTCTTACATAGTAGTAGGGTTTCTCATTGAACTACTGCTGTATCTACTGCTGCTGAATCAGCCGCAACTGAATCTGCTGCTACTGTATCAACTGCAACTGAATCTGCTGCCGCTTCTGTGTTTTTTTCACCACATGATGCTAAAAATAATCCTGATGCGATAAACGCTACGAATAATAAATTTTTCATACTTTTTGTTTTATTGTTTATTTGTTTTTGGTTTATAATAACGTCTTTTTTTCTTTGCTGGAACTTCGTTTCCTTTTACTACATCAGCTACTTCACCCATTTCTTTGGCTACTTTCTTAACTGCTTTAGTAACATCTTCAACTTGCTCCTTAACTTTTTCAATCTTTACCTTTGTTTCTGTAAAGGTTTTGTTTACTTCTGCAACAGAATTTTCTATTACATCTGGGATTGAATCCCCATCCGAGTCTTTAATTTTACCACTTTTGGTAAGGAAATAGACCACACCAACTGCTACTGCTGCTAATGCGAGAATGATTAGAATTGTATTCATTTATTTTTATTTATTTGGTTACTATTATAAATATCAATCTTCGCCATATAGCGAAAATCTTTTCTGTGGTACTTCCACTTCTATTGTTGAAACTAATTCAATAGTTCCTTTCCTCGCATCAATATAGAATTGAGTGCTACCATACGATTGAAACCATGCTTCCAAAGCATCTGTAAGAGAACCATAAGTTTGTCCAGCACCTATTGTCAGACCATTACCCTCTTTAGCAGCTTTCCATCTATCTCCAGGTGGAACTCTATTAAAAATAACCCTACGTTCTTCTTTAGTTTCCTTTTCCATTATTCAAATACCTCTACGATTTTTGATTGAGCCGCTCCTTTGATGTTATACTCTAACTGAATGTTAGATGCTTCAAATTCCTTAACAACTCTTGCTTCTGCTTCGGTCACCGATTGAGCATCCACTAAATATTGTTCTGTTACTTTTTTAGTCCCACCCTTACCATTGTCTGTGTGTAACTCTACTGCTACTTGAAAGTACTTCGCCATAGTTTTTTTGTTTATTTGTTTGTTTTAATTTTTAAGTGATACAAAGATACGAATAATATTCCGTATCTCCAAATTTTTTAAGGTTTTTTTAAGTAGTTGGTAATTCTGTTAGTTTAAAGGCAATAGTAACACGTAAATCATTATATCCTTTTCTCGGTGCCATTCCTTTATGTACAAATTTATGTGGGAATATGATTGCTGAATTTGGTATTGGTGTTACGGCAATGGGTTCACCTTCTACCATAAAATAAGTTTCACCAATTAGAGATATATCATCACCATCATTAAAGTAATATAAGAATGTGTATCCAGAATCTTCTTCGGAATCGGCATGCCAACTACCATCTTGTCCCAATGTTTGTCCATTAGCATACAACCTATCAATTTTAAACTTTTTATTGGATAATCTTTCTATTTCAGATAGCCACTCCGTAAAGAACGGATGTTCCATCAATTCAGAATACCAAAATCTATTTGAGTTTTTATCATATATACTAAACCCCTCATAACTCCATTGTAGCTTTTCTACAATTTTTATAAGTTGATTGTACTTTTCTTGTGTTAAGAAATCAAAATATCTCTGTATCATATCTGTTCAATTGTAGTTTCATCTTCAGTTGCTTCATCTTCATCGCCATCATCTACCACACCCTGCGTAATAATAGTTCCTCTCTTTGGTATCTTTCTTTTACCTACCAATAAAAAGAAACAATTATAGCATAGGAATCGTAGGTTTTCTAATTTGTGATTTTGCCAATCATTATCTAAAAAATCCAATAGTAACGGAACTTTACTATCACTTGCTCTTTTCTCATCAAACCCACAACAGGTACATTCTTCTGCAAAGTAACCCGATGTAATTAATCTACGCTTTAACCTTGCAATAGGATAATCAGGTTTACCTTCACCTGCTAATATCTTATCCAATGCGTTCTCACCTTTATGTACTTGGTTTGCACGAATTATACCAATACCCGATGGGTTTAATGCGTTCTCAAATATACCATAGGTTTTAGCCCATTTCTTATAGGTATTATATGATACGCCCAAAGTCCTTGCAGTTTCAAATCCAGACTTTGATTTGGATTGAGCATCTAATATATCGCTTTCTAATATAGGACGAAATCCTGCACCGCGTGGGTATGCACCACTAGACCAAAGTTTCCTTTGTTTAGTATCTTTTATCTTTTGGATGCGTTCTTCTGGTGTAAGTTTTTCCTCTTTGGGTTGGTCTACATCTTCCCACTTATCCTCACTCTCCTCACCCCAATTAGCAAAAAACCTTTCTTCTTTTGGCATATTAATCTATATTGTACTCCTTCACCAAATGTATAGGTGTTATACTTTCATCACCATCATCCGTTAAATGTTGGTTTAATACATTAAACTCTAAATACTCCCACGCATCTTGATAACTCATACCATCTCTACTCATTAGAGTAGTAATCATTAAATCGGTATCGTAAATGTATCTATTGGTGTAATAACAATTTCCTATGATTGCACCATCAAATCCATCCCATTTTACTTTCTCTTCTCTCATATTAATCATTTATATGTTTGTACCAACCAGTTATGATATACTTTGTTTGGGTTTCACTAATTTGTCCTTTGTGGAAATGAGTCCAAAAAGCAGGCCATATTAAAAATTTACCAGCTTCTGCTTTTTCTGTATGTTTTTGTGATTTAAATTGAGTACCACCTGTTTCTACATCATTTAAATATATCATCCAAGCCAAAACTCTATCACCTCCACCCGTATATCCTGAATTTTCACAATGCCAATTGTAAAACCCTTCACCTGGCAAGTATCGTTGTATGTTATATCCTTCCAATATAAACTTTTGTATTTCATCTAATGCCGGATGTTCTAACATATAAGAATCTAAACCTTTTTCTAATTTAGAATTTATATAAAAAATAAAATCACGCCATTCGGGTTCACCTTTTTCTATTGCTTCTTCAATAAATCCTGGATATACCGAAATATCCGTTGATTTTTTCGTATTATTTGTGTTTTCTACCCCAACTAAACCATTTTTTATAACATAAGACGCACCTTTTTGTTTTAAATTTGATTTCTCAAATTGATTTATAAGGTCTTTACAAAACTCCAATGGTAATAAATTTGGTACTCTATGTATAAAATCCACAATTACTTCTTTATAAATTTATCAACTGCTTTTTGGTTTCTATCCAATATTCGTTTAACATTATCCCAAGCATCATCATTCTCTTTTAATAGCTTTGGATTCACACATTCAATACGAGTTGGTTCATCTTTGACTGGAACTATATAGGAAATAATATCAGCATCTTTTGCTAATGATTCTTTTACTAACTCCATCATTTCTCCCAAATTACTATTGGGTACTCCATCTATATTTATGTAGTGAACTAAAATTATCTTATCCATTAGGTTATATTAAAGTTTATAATACACCGCATACTATCGGTTGGTTGTTCAGCAGTATGGTAGTATTTACCATTAAATATAACGGCTCTACCTTGCTTTGGTGTTATACGATGTAAAACCTCATAATCGGTATATTTTAAATCTTTGGCAACTTCTGTTCCAAATTCCAATTCTTTATTTACAATTATAGTATCACCATCACTATCTAATACATAATATAATACTACTAAATGTTCTAAATGATAATCACAATGTAATGTATCAACAAATACTTTTCTCCAATTTGGGTTTAATGGGAATTGTAAAAAAGAACGAACCTGCGATATATCAGTATAATCAAATCCATACAATTCGGCTCCTTTATCACCAATATCTTCAACCAAACTATAAAATTGACTATTTGTTTTGTAATCTACCCTATAATGGTGACCCAATATTGGGGTATTTGCTGAAATTGCAGATGGGTATGTTGCATCACTATGGTAAAACCAGGGGAATGAATCACTTAATAAAGTATTCTTTATTTTCTCCTGCATTTCCAACGGAACAATATCATCTATAATTAAAAACTTGCTATCCATTATAGTATCTCATCAATTACACCCAACTCCAATGCTTCTTCAGCTGGGATATACCAATCAATCTTTTCTTTATATACTTCCTTCAACCTTGCTTTCTTAATGCTAGTTCTACGGATAGTTAAATCTTCAATCCATTTCTGTAATCGTTTCATCTCAATTACATCATCATCTATATCCTTCAAAGTTCCAGCTGATACAGAGGAAACTTGGTGGTATAGCAAGGTTGATGTTGGGTAGGCAAATCTCTTATGACCTCCTAATGTAATTAAGAAACCACAACTCATAGCACATCCCGTAACGATGGTGTGTATCGGTGTCGTTGAGCGTTCCATAACACCCAATAATCCCATACATTGATACACTTGTCCACCATAACTATCTATATATATCTTAATTGGTTGAGGTTCGTATGTTAAACCATGTATAGAATACAATTTTTTTAAGTATTCATCATCCTCAACTATATCTACAATTGCCTTTGTTAATTCTAATATAGTAGATTGCTCTACTTGTTTGGCAAAGTGTAGTGTTCTATTTTTTGGTAGTAATAATCCACTCATATCTTAATCGTCTAAACTTTCTAAATGGTTAAATTCTGCAATTGCTTCACCTAATTCATCATCACTCCACTTACTCAAAGAATCCTTTGAATCCGTATTTTCATCTTCGTAAATAGATTCTGCCATTTCTTTAATACCATTATTCCAACCAGATTCAGAATAACCTAATCCAATTGTAATTCCTTTAAATATATCCAATAACTCGTGTATATCTGTATCTGAATTGGGTAGTTCAATAGTAACTTTTCTACCCCATTGTTCTGCCGTAATCTTTGTAGGTTGTGGACCTTTGCTATTATATATCATATCTATTTTGGTTCAAAATCTAATTCTAATTGATTACTTCCTGTCGTTGGTTGTTGTGGTAATGTAGATGTATAACTCCAATTAGAACCACTAGGATTCCACAATGTAGTTGTAGATGGATTATATGTAATAGTTCCACCACTATTAGGTGTAGTTGTAAGTATTACACCACTTTGACCAGAAGTTATCTTATATGGATTATACGGGTCTGATGGGTATGGTTGGATAAATGGTAGTGTTTGTATTGTTCCAGTATTTGGAACTCCAAATGGTAAAGATGGTGTTGGTTCATCCTTAACTTCACCTAACTTATCCTTTAATGTATCCCACTGCTTTGGTGTCGGTGAATAATCATTACAAGCCTCTACAAATCCTTGCATCCAAACTACAAATTCTTTTGATGTCATAATCTTATTTATCTAAATATTGTTTTACATTACTCCAAAATTGGTATCCTCTATCAGCACCCATATCACCCATTACCTCATCACATACCTTTTTAGCAAATAGAATCGCCGTAGGACGATATAACCTACTATAATCACTCATCTTTGGTGGTTCTACATTCATAAAGAACTCAATTAACTCTTCCCCTTTTTCTTCTGGTGTTATCATCTTATTTATCTTCTACCCAAATGTGCATATCCGTTTGTATAGGATTACCATTGTAATCAGGATTCAAAACTGATTTCCATTTCATTCCACATCTCAAACAACGCGTTTTAGATGGCATCCACCCAAAGTTCGTTTGATAACGATGTCCTAAAATTTTACAAATCCACTTTTTCATTTCAAATGTTTTCTAATTCCATACCCAACGATATTTCCAGTATAGTTATCGTAGATTGTACATAACTCTATACCCAAAACAAATCGTAAGATTTTATTTGCCAACTTCATTCTTCTTTTTAAGTTGTAGGACTTGCTCTTCTAATTGTTTGATTTCGTACTTCAAACGCATAGTTCCAATCAATTGCATGGTTATACAAAACATCAATGCTGCTATAACCCATATTAGGGTATTATCTCTTTTACTCATAACTTTTTTTTTATAAGAACAAAGATACGAAATTATCTTTATATATCCAAATAATATCCATACTTTTTTATAGGATGGGAAACCCTAAACGGATTGGGGGAGGTCAAGGCACTATCAAAATTTTTAGGTTCGACACCTTTTTCTCCCCCCGCCCCCTCCGGCGCTACTTAAAGGTGTAACCCGTTAGTTTCTCTATCTGTGCTAATGGTACTTCGTTATTTTGAAATCCATCTGCCGGTGATAAATCATTGTTGAATAGATATGCGTGCCATTTACCTGCTACCTGAATCACCTTCCAACATTGTGTGGGAACTGATACTAATCCAATCTTCTTTGCCTCACCAACTGAACCACTCCATACCCTCACCTTTGCACTTATCATTGCCCAATTTCGGGTTGCGGTTTCTAATGATTTCCAATCCCCTGCATTTAATCTATGTGTTTGTGCTACCATATTTGAAAAATAGAAACACTCATCTTGTACCGCAGGTGTTTGACAAAGATTATCTGCTGCTGGCATTACGTGTCCTCTATCGTATCCACTTTTTAGGTAATAAAATGCAATATTAGTTTCATCTACCAATTGTGGGTCTGGCTTAAAGTTATCCTTTCTTTTTAAGGGAGTTGGACAACCCACCATTTCTTTTGTTGTTTCCCATTGTACTAATACTGGGTATCTTTTTGATTTACTGAAATGTGTTGTGTAGTTTGTGTGTTTAATTACCACTACATCTTGTGCTACTAATCCACTAGCTACTAAAAGTACTACCGCTAATGTATTCAGCCAATTCTTCCATATTTGTGTGTTCTTCATAATCATCTTCATTAAAATATTCGTTTAAGTATTGTTTTCCTGCATCTGTTAAATAAATTATCTCTTCACCTGGCTTTGTATCATCTTCCTTATACGTCCCCATAAATCCTTTTTCTGTTAATTCATATACAACCATTTTAGACACTATATATGATTGTAAGTATTTTATCTCATTACTATCTTCCAATGCAACTTCATCACCTTTGATAAACTTTTGGAAAAAGTAATCATTAATAAACTCATTTACATCGGTACGGATTTCTCCTTCCAATTTCATACCAAATAACCTATCGGTTACTTTTAAGTATTTATCTGTTGCTTCTTGTACTATTTGTGGGTACATATTTGTTATTGGTGAAAGTGAATCATAATACCAGCATCTCCTGCTGATAATGTATGTGTTCCACTTTTGTTTGATACTACATATCCGTATTTTACAAACTTATATAGTATTACATCTTTGTTTTCAAACGTGGCATGGATGCAATTTGTTGCAAAATCTAAATGTGGGTGTATAATATGACCCATTTTCCAACTATCTCTAAATTCCTCTTCTAATTCGTTTGATGAAATAAGGATTATCATTTAATTAAGTTTCGTACTACAATTGTTAAAGATATAAATATCCAAATTGTATTAAATGTTATTAGTGTTGGTAATGATTTTCTCATACTTGCCCAAATTAGTGCAGATGATGTTGCTAATGTTAGAAAGTGTAATTGCCATATCTCTATACCATATAGTAATCCTGGTAATATTACCATTGCCTTTGCCATCCAAGCCATAAACTCTATGGTGTTGTAATCTGTCCAATAGGATTTCTTACTAAACATTTTAAGTGTGTTCCAAACCTTTTGGTAGCCAATTAGACCATACCAAATTGCAATAAATGTAATAAAAATAAGTGTGTTTATCATTTTGTTTCTTTTTTATCCCAATGTAAGAACATCATAAAAACGTATTCATCTTCTTTACAAACGAGCTCATCTCTCCAATGTTCCAATTCATGTGAGTTGTAAATGAGTAATCCATCTCCTACTTTTATATCTTTGCAGGTTACGGAATCATCATAATCTTTTGAACAAATTGGCCACTCCACATTGGTGGGATTTTCTATACAAACTGTAAGAGTTACACCAATATCTTCTCTATCAATGTGTTTTGGTAGTGATGAACCATTCACATACTCTCTACAATATGTATTTACGGTTTCTACTTCAAAACCAACTAATTCTTCTATTTTTTCTTTTAATGTGTGTAACCAAATATAACATTCCGGAATATCACTTGTCCATACTCCAGTTGATTTTGGTGCGGAATATGCACTATACTCAACCATATCAGGTCTGTTACACATTAAATCCATAGTTCGTTGTGTTATCTTTTCACAATCTTCTATTGGAATTATATTTTCTAAATAATGTACCATAGTTTAATTACTTAAAGGTGCTTTAATTTTTGGATGCGATTCATATCCTATTAGTTCAAAACAATCAGGTCTATATGATAATATTTTATCGTTAAATGTTTTTGGTCCTAAATGTTCTTTTACTTTTTCGTGCTGATACCAGTTCCTTTCGGTGATTTGGATTGTTGGTAAATCGTATGGTTCTCTTTTAATCTGTTCCTTCGCTTGTTCGATATGGTTTTTATATAAATGTACATCACCCAAATTACCAATCAAATCTTCGGGAACCATATTAACTTCCTTTGCAATAATCTCCAATAATAATGCGTAAGATGCTATGTTAAATGGTAATCCTAAAAATGTATCTACTGAACGTTGATTCCACATTAGAGAGATTGCTCTGGTTGGAATATTATATTTGACATAATCTTCTTCTGATATTGCAGTCATTTTGCTTTTCTGTGCTGCACATAAATCATATCTCTCATTTTCACTTAACTCTCTTGTATAAACTTGAAATCCATAGTGGCAAGGTGGTAAAACCATTTCGTCTAACTCTGCTACATTCCATGCCGATACCATCAATCTTCTACTATCGGGATTTGTTTTTAGAGAATGTACTAATTGTAGTATTTGGTCATACCACAATGAACCAAATCCATTTGAGCCATCATCCTTTTTATATTGCATCCACCCTTGCCACTGTCTCCACTGCTTACCATAGATTGGTCCTAAATCACCCCATTTCTTTGCAAACTCATTATCGGTTTTTATTTTGTTGATAAACTCTTCTTTTGATAATAGACTACTCTTTATTTGGTTTCCTACCGAATCCATTACTTCTTGAAATTCGGATATATCATTAGGAACATTTAATGTAGATGTATATTCTTCAACTTTACTTACATAGTTCTTATATGCATCACCATCCCAAATGTGGCAATCATAATCCAATAGGAATTTTATGTTAGTATCTCCTCTTAAAAACCATAGGAGTTCTGTAACCATAACATTCCACGCCATTTTCTTTGTGGTTAATAATGGAAACCCTTGTGACATCTTATGGCGTATTTGTCTACCGAATACAGATATAGTACCTGTACCCGTTCTATCCTGCTTCTCTACTCCGTTATCTAAAATATATTCTAATAATGCTTGGTATTTACTATCTATTGTGTTCATTATTTAATATATACAAAATTGGTTATACAATATCTACCATATCCACTATATGGTTCTACCTCTTCAATCATTTTAATTGGTGTTACTTCATGCAATCTCCAAGATGGAAATATAACCAATCTATTGTTTTTGTAAGTTATACCTTCATCTAATTCTGGCAATATTAAATCACCACCTTCAAACTTTTTAGGTTCTTTATGACACCAATATAAGTAAGTTAGGATTGATGAATCTGTATGTGCTTTGTAGTAATCTTTTTCTTCGTAATAGCTTATTAAGGTTGCATCATAGTTTGTATGGTGTATGTACTTAAAACAATTATCCATACCATTAAATTCATCTATAATTTCTTGTGAAAATAGTTTTCTATTTATATTTAGTATATTTGATAATTCACGCCTTGCATATAATCTATCTAAAAATAAAGCGGAGTTTTTCTTTAATGCTTCACCGGTAGTTTGGTCATGTGCAGTACCAGTTTCTTCTGGTGGCATTAATTTTCTATCATATGTTAGAAAATCTAATTCTTTCCAAATATTTATTTGCTCATCTTCTGTATAGAAATCATCTATAACTAAAAAATCATTTGACTCACTTGTTACTTTCATATTATTTTCCTACGGATGGATACACAAATAAAAACTTTGAAATACAATATCTACCTTTACCTTGCCCAACTTCTTCCATAGATACGGGCGATACTGAATGTACATTGTGTGATGGGAATATAACCAATCTATTATTTTTCATACCAATAACCTCACCAATTTGATGTAGGGTTAAATCGCCACCTTCAAATGCTTTTGGTTCTTTATAACACCAATATAAGCAAGTTAGTATTGCTGCATCGGTATGTGGTTTATAGTGGTCATTATTCTCATAATAATTTAACAATGTCCTATCAAAGTTTACATAGAATGCGTACTTAAACTCTGGACTCATTGTTGAAAATCTCTCGTATATATCCGTACAAATGTACTTATCATACATATTGAGTATTGATGATTCTTCTCTATTTTCATAGTAATCATCTAAAAATATACCAGAGTTTTTCTTAATAATTGTACCATCATCACCCTTTGCACCAGCAGTATTGCTCGGTGGTTGTAATACATCTTTACTCTGTAATGTATCCAATTCTTCCCAAAGATATTTTAGTTCACTCTCATTGAAGAAATCATCTACAATTAAGTATTGTTTGGAATTACTAGTAATTTGCATTATTTATGGATTTTAATCTTTTTTTATTTTCCATTTCATCCTCTCTACTATATTGTTCTTTATATGCTAATATCCTATGGAAATCTTCATATGCGTTTGGGTGATAGTTTTTGATTCTATCAATTCCCAATTCATATTCGAATATCACTTTATTGTATTCGTTTTCTTTATTATCGAATCGTTTTGCCTGCGATTCTAATTCTGCACTTAAAGAATCGTTTTCACTTTTTAACTTTTGGTTTTCTACTAACAATTCATTAGTATTTACTTCTTGCACAATTGGTGTATTTTTTGGCTTTATTACACTCACATATAATATTAACCAAATGATTGACCCCAACACAAAGAATGTAACTGATTTAACTGAATTATTCATAACGTTTTAGATTTTAAATGTTTTACAAATATACCACTTTTTGTGGAGTTTACCAAATAAAAAAGGGGAAATCTTCCCCTTAAAATGTTTCTTTAGCTTGTTGTACGTTTATTCGTATTTTTGGATATTTCTTTTGTAGTTTCTTTACTGCTTCTACATTCTTTCTGGAATCATCTAAAAAGAATATATCATCGTACCCCTTGTTTATCTGTGTTTCAATCCAATCAGCTTTCTTTTGTGGGTCATTCGATGCAAGTGTTACAATGTAAACATCACCCATACCAATATCTTTTAGGTATTTCTTTACGGGTTCGTATGCTGCTCTTGCAGTAAGTATAGTTACTCTAGCTATACCTTCATCGTTGATAATCTTTTTAAGATACTTTGTGAATGGACGAATTTGCTTTGGTTTATTTACCTTTTCAAAATCTGTAAAATTAAATACATCACCTGGTTTTTCATCATATACTGCGTACTCACCTGGAGTTAGTTTAGATTTAGAACCATCTTTGTGTGTGATGTATATAAAGGATTTTGTTTTGACAAGTGTATCATCAAAATCTAAAACTCGTAGTCTTTTCTCTACCAATAAATCCTTTAACTTTATCATAATATATTGTTTTGTACTTACAAAGATAAGTATATTATTTGATATTTCCTAGTCTTTTATTAATATTTTTCTACTTTTTTATAGTCTAATATCTCAATTGGTTTCATTATTATTTCATTCCAAAGTGCAGTTTTGTTTTCCTTACACTCATCCCAATTCCTACATAAATTGTTTTCATTATCTGGATAGGAAAACCGGAATAAGTTTGCTGCTCTATCACCATTATCTACCACCAAAGATTTAACGTCTGATTGAAATGCTGCTACTAAATTACCTTTAACCTTTACTAATATATTACTCTCTGGTCTGAAAAATGATTTAGCTTGTGTAGTAAATGTGGAAATAGAAAATTGAGCTTTATTATCTATACTATCTTGTAAGTTAGCCAATCCTTCCTTACTTGTCCAATGTAATGTTACAACTTCAACTGGCTTCTCACCATATGTATCGTTTGTAAATCGTTTATCTAAAAGAATATATGGTTCTATTGCACCTCTACTATAAAAGAATGAAAACTTATCATTTTGTATATCAACAATATATTCAGCAAACTCATCAGCTAAACCCCATACTCTATGGTTTATAAAATCCTCAATGAAATCTAAAACCATCTTTTGAGTAAGTTGTGGAAATCTTTGAGTTTCTACATATAATTGAAATCCAAACCATTTGTTTACCAATGCAATTAGTTCCGGACTATTATCAATCATACCACCGCGAGTATCAAACCCCTTCTTTTGTAAAGATAAAAACTCTTTGGCTACGGATTCCCATTCTGCTATTGTAGCAAAACTCTTATATGGGTGATAATATCCTCTAACTTCCATATTTATTTTTCGTCTTGTAGGAAATTTGAAATATATCCTGATAATCTATTTGCTTCTGCTGATAGATATATCAACTGCTCTTGCTTTAATTGCTTTGGTTTCTTTACCCAATCTATACCCAACGTTCCCATAAACTCATTTGTTCCTAAATTAAACAAACCAAATACATAGGATGCTCTACTTCCAACTGCTTCTGCACCACCCTTTAATCCAAATGTTGCTATCGTTTCGTCATTAAAATCTGCTATAAATATACTACCATTTTTTAGTAATTCATCAAATGCTCTAGAGTATAATGAAGATGGGATATTTCTAAATGTATGTGCTATTGGTGATACTCCGTTTGCATTTACTTCGTGAAATACAGAAAACTTTTGTATTGATTTGGGTGAATGCAAAAACTTACCACCATTGTGAAATTGAGAAATCCAAACTCTGTCTGCACCCAATGTATCTAATATAGTTTCTAATTCTCTGTTTATAACACAACTCTTTGCAAGTTCTTCCTTTACCGGGTCTGTTATTGGTGCTGGTTTAGCAAACTTTGTCTTCGCCCATTCAACAACAGTAGGACCTATTGCGGATACTATAAATGCGGTAGCAATACTTGCAAATAATTCTAAATTAGTCATTATTATTTGTTTTCAATACCATTATAGTATTCGTTTATAGAATGTAGGTAATCACTAGCTAATGCTAAATATGATTGAACCCAAGCTGGTACATCAAACTCTTCTCCCTTTGCGTTGAATATTTGTTGTATGTTATTTGCAGATTCTATTGCAGTTTTAATACCACTTCTAGCCATTCTACTCTCATCAGCCACAGTATCTTCGTTTTCGTTTACCGATTCATATTTAATCATATCTGAATTAAACTTTTCAAAATTCTTTTTTGCCCATTTTACGGCTTCTTCGTATGAATTGAATTTAATTCTATCTTGCTTAAATCCTTTTTGCTTATTTAGATAATCAATATAAACTTTTTCTTCTTTGATAATACCCTCAATTCTTAATCTATCTGTAAAATCGGTAACTTCACTATAATCCGTATCTCTTAATTCCTTTTCAATATCACTACGAGATGCTTTTGGGTCTCTACAAATAATAGTTCCTAATTTCTTACGAGTAAATGAACCACCTTTATCCCAAATTGACATGATTGCTTTGTAGTGCCAATCGTTTGCAGTTACTTCAGTTACTTCTTTCTTCGGTGCTTCTGCATTTGCATCTGCTTTCTTTTGTTGAATACCTATTTGGTCTGCAAATTCATTTGATATTTTTACCAAATCTTTGATTGGCATATCAATTACTCTCACATTCATCATAGCAGGTTTTCCACTTGCTACTGCTGAAGATGTAACTGCTGCCCATCTATGGTGTCCATCTAATACATACCCATCATTTGATACATAGATTGGTGCAGTAATCTTTGGATGATTAGGTTCTGTTTCCAATGCTTTAGTCATACCTGCTACCTTTGCCCCAACCAATTCAGTTTGAGTTGCTTTCAATTGGTCTGCTGGTACTTCTTGTGGTTCTGATACTGCTACACCATTTCTCTTTAATAGAACTTTGAATTGTGATTCTGTATCTACCTCACCATCATTGTTTTTTGGTAATTTATCTGCGATTGAACCTGGTTTTGCATATCCTTTGAATTGTGGCATGTCCTCACGAGGAATGCCCTTGTTTCCCTTACAATATAAGTTAGTGCCAGGAATAGTAATATCACATAGATTAAAGTTTGGTGCTTTCTCACCCTTTGCTTTAGCTTCTGCTGCTGCTTTTGCTAATTGGTCTATTTTCATAGAAACCATACTACGGAACTTTTTTGGAATATCTTTGATGTGTGATTGTTTATCTACATCTAATTCAGGTCCTTTAGTTGGTTCTGCTTTTACTTGTCCACCATTATCAGCTTTAGCTTGTGCTATATCTTTTGATGTTGGTTTTGTATGTATTGCTGGGTTTGCTTTCTTTACTGAATATACATTACCCGTCTTTTTATTCTTTACTATTGTATCTTCACCCAAATTAACCGGCTCACCTGTCAATGCTTTTTCAAATGCTGCTTCTGCTCTATCTACCAATTCTTGATGATGTTGCATTTCTTGATGTAAAGCAATCAATTGTGGTTTTAATTTAACCTTTGTATTTTGGTCACCAACTTTAAACTGGTCAATCAAAGCACGTTGTTCTTTTTGCTTTACTTGGTATTGCTGAACTGCTCTTTGGTATAGCTCCGATGCTCTCTTAAATTGTGAAGATATATTTGCCATTCTTTATTTTAATGTTAGTAAGTATTTTGTTTTATTACATTTAGCCATTAACTCATCACGTAAGTTTAATAGGTCTGTATCTCGTCTTGCATCCAACACATCTGTAAGGTTGATTGCCTTTTCAATCATATCATCAATTGCAGTTATTACATTAGCATCGCTGATATTTACAAAATCATAAGATAAACCAGCTACATCAACTCTACCATACTTACCCATAGCCGTTTCAGTAAAGTCATCAACCAATTCCGTTATAGCATCAAATGCTTCACCCAATGCAACGTGTTTTGCATAGATTTTAGTTTGCCAATGAAAAAACTTCAATGCATTTGAAAAGTGTTGTGTATCTGCTATATATTGTTGTAAATCTTTATTTTCCATTATCTAAAAT
>Ga0247722_10000498_pt1 | contig 23972 bp, 24 predicted proteins | sample MSEWelMarce3H_FC_FD_189094 | JGI IMG/M metagenome (GOLD analysis project Ga0247722, IMG submission 189094) | Subsurface sediment microbial communities from gas well in West Virginia, United States - MSEEL Well Study Marcellus 3H_FC | ecosystem: Environmental > Terrestrial > Deep subsurface >... | reverse complement strand
CATCTCTCTCCACGATGTAGTCAAACAGCTCAATTTGATTGCGCTTCATACAGGTCATAATAATGGAGCTTTGCCTTTCCGTGAACAATGTTATCATTTGGTTTGAAAGGTTTGAAATGTCTTTTTGCGGAAGTTGGAACGGCGACGAATTCGGGTCTTCTCGCCAGAATCGTTCCAGGTTTCTGAAAATTTCGGAGTAGACTTTTCGGTCAAAATCAAAATAGCAGTCGGACCGAATGATTTGGTCAAATTTGGCTTGCGAATCAATTTCAAAATTGGAGACGTATACCTCATCCAAAATGTCAATGTGGGTTTCGTCGGGACACAGTGCACGCAAATGGGTGAAATGGGCGGACTCGGTGATGTGCTCGGGGAGGTCGGAAATATGATAAGTTGATATCATTTATTAAAATTAAATAGGGGGTTTGGTTATTTTTATGAATTACGTCATTTTACAGAAAAAGATTTCAATTTTTACAGTAAAACAATAAAATAAAAATACATAAATATTTTATTTATTTTTATTCAATGGAACAATTTTATTTCAGAAAACTGATGGTGCAAGATTACAATTCCGGATTTTTTGAAGTAATGACCCAACTCTCTCCCGTTACAAAACCTAAGTATAATGATTGGATTACTTTTATCAACAATTTGAACATGAGTCAACAACAAATTATTGTTGTGGTTGATAAAGAAACAGAGAAAATTGTTGCATCCGGAACCTTATTGATACAACAGAAAATCATCCACAATATGGGGAAAGTTGCGCATATTGAAGACGTGGTTGTAGATGTATCGGTAAGAGGGAAAGGACTCGGCAAGGAATTGATTCGTTATTTGCAGGATATTGCAATTGGACAATCCGTGTATAAAACCACACTCCACTGTTTTGAAAAAAACGCGGGATTTTATGAAAAGTGCGGGTTTGAAAAAAAGGGGCCCTACATGGCGCAAAACTATATCTAATCATTTATTCCAAATCATTTATTCCAAATCATTTATTCCAAATCAGTTTCTAAAAGATGTTTGCGAACAAGCCCCGGTGTGATTCGCAATCTTCGGTACTTGATTGCAATTCGCAAAATGTCTTCGTCAACCTTGAACCCATTTTTGTACAAATAGTTGTATAATTCCAAGTTGTCATCGTATATGATGTTGATTCCAATATAATAATGTGTTGAGTAGTTTCGGTTGTAATAGGTCTTGAACGCTTTAATCGTGACGCCAAAGTATTGTTCAATGAAGACCATGGTCTCTACGCTCACCGATTTTATAATGCATTCGTTCAATAGTTCGTATGGGCCATTTGTTGGTTCTAACGAAATATCATATGTGGTTAAGATTTCTCTCAGGTTTTTAAAGCTGGGGACTGCATGTATAAGGAGGGATGTCGGCGATTTTCCGCGTTTGGAAACGTGGTCTTCCAAAAATAATTTGAATATGTTTGGCGGAGCGCGTTCGCATATCTCGGATTCATTGGCGAAAAGAATTTGAACATTGTTGTCCAATAACAATTTGAAAATTTCCAGATTTGCTGAAGTAATTGCCGGGTTTATCAAACAGCTCGTTATTTTCAATCCGATTTCTATACAGCGGTGTATCATTTCTATGTTTTGGTATAGAACCGCATAATATAAAAGTGTGTCGGACTCAAATGAATCGTGTGTGCGCCCCTCTTTCTCGTAAACATAGTCAAATAGTTCAATGTATCCTAACTTCATACAGGTGGACATAATATTACGGTCTTCCAGTAATGTTCGCACCTGGTTTGCAAAGAACGACGTATCCTGTTCAACCAGTGTAATCGGCGCCGAATTGGGGTTATTATTCCAGTACTCTTCAATCTTTCCAAAAATTTCAATGCGTGTCTTCTTGTTGAACCCGAAAAAGTCGTCCGTCTTTATAATCCGGTCCAAATCGGTTTGGCACGTGATATTGAAATCGGGGAAAATCATCTCGTCCTGAATATGAAACATGGTGTCCTCAGTAAATAATGAGCGCCAGTTGATAAAATGTGTTGATTCCAAAATATAGTCGGGCAATGCGACAATTGGATATGACTTGCCGACAGTTTTTTCGTAAAATTCGGTCATTATATTAAGTTATACGATGAATGATATTTATAAGTATTTATCTTTATACTTACTTATAAATGAGGGTAAATAAATTCAATTTTTTGAATTACTCCAAATAAGCATCCTCCATAAGCTCCTCCGTCATTTCAATATATACGGGCTCTTTCGGCTCCTTGAGCTTCGGCTTCTTCGGCTTCTTTTCACTCGCAACCTTCTTTGCAGCGGGCTTCTTCTTTTTGGGCTTGATTTCTTCGTCACTCTCCACGATTTCCTCCTCCTCCTCTGAAGCCACATCGTCGTCCTCGGGATCCGAACTGACAACAAAATCGTCCTTCACATATCCTTGCTTAGTTTTAGGCAAACCTGTGTCGTCCTCCTCATCCTCTTCCTCTTCATCCGAATCGCCAATGTCCGAATACCCGCCGTACAAGTGTTCCATGATGTCATTGAACTCGCTTGAACCCATATCGGTCATCTTGTCATTTACATAGAGTATAGCAGCACAACTGCCGAAGAAGAGAACATTGTCAATGGGTGGCGGGAACTCGTACTTGTTTTCGGTATTCGCCCGGCCGGTAACCTTGCCGTAGACCTCCAACTTGTACTCGGTGTCGTTGAAATCAACAGACCACGCGTGTGCAAGAGAAAACCCGTCGTTATTCTTAAATCCGCATTTCTTGTATAAATCTACTAGGTCCGCAGTTTTTGCGTTCTTTAGAGAACCTGATTTTTCAACAATGATAAAAGAAGGCATTTAGAGTAATTAGTAAAAAATTTTTATATCGTTTTGATAAGATTTTCTTTTCTTAAAATTATTTGATTAAATCTTTTTAACAAGATATTATTTTCTTAAAATAATGTATAATATGAATACTGTTCGTAAAAATGTTAAGGGTGGAAATATTATTGGAGACGCTTTAGGATCACTGATGGGTAAAACAGAAGAGGTTGCCAGTGATGTTAGTGAAAAAGTTGGCGATGTTGCCAGTGATGTTAGTGAAAAAGTTGGTGATGTTGCCAGTGATGTTAGTGAAAAAGTTGGTGATGTTGCCAGTGATGTTAGTGAAAAAGTTGGTGATGTTGCAGGACAGGTTAGTGATGCTGCCGGACAGGTTAGTGATGCTGCCAATAAAGAAGGAGGTGCAAAAAAATCCAACAAGAAGAGAATGTCCGACAAGAAGAACTCTAATAAGAAGAGAGGGGGCTCCAAGAAAAACAAGTCTAACAAGAAGAGAAGAACCGACAAGAAGAAGTCCGACAAGAAGAAGTCCGACAAAAAGCGTTAAAGCAATAAAAAACTTATTTACTTCCTGAATATACGAATGTTGGGATGGGTATTTAACATTTCCATAATATCTCTACTTGTTATTTTAATTTTCCATTATGCATTTGATTTTTTTGCACCGAATAAATCAACGGACAACATAATTGATTTGAAAGTTCAAAAATACAAAAATATCATTGACGCAATGGTCCAACAACAAAAAGAAACCGATTTCAAAAAAGCGTACGAACAAGAAACCGGCGATCCGTTGGCAGTAGAAGACGACGGTTTAGAAGAACTAGAACTCTATATAAGGGAACTAAGAGAACCTGAAGTTCCCTTATGATCCCATGCTAAATGAACATTTGTTGTTGGTTATAAAACAAATTTGAATATAATTTTCAAAATTGTTTTATTACACCTTTTCGCATTCAAAATGCGCAAAGGGGACCCCCTTTTTCTTCCCTTCGGGAAACTGCCCACGAAGTGGGCGTTTTGAATGAGAAAAGGTGTAAAGGAGGGGTCATAGGGGAACTACGTTCCCCTGGGCGAGTTCCCTATCTATGTTGTTGATAAATATCTCCAAAGCCTGCACATTGTTTGACGCGGAATAGTCTTTGCATAAAAACTCAATCAGGTCCAAAACCACTTTGATTCTATCACTGGTCCAAAAACCGTTCATAATTTTCAAAGTTCCTTCGTCATAGATGGAGGTCATCGCATCCTTTTTGAAAATCTTGTCAAACGTATATTCTTCCAATGAGTTCTCTATTACTCCAATGTATAAATTTAAGCACAGAACAATGACCGGACATGCTTTGTATGTTTCTTTTAACTTGTTTAAGCCATTGATTGCACAGCTGAATAACTTTTTGATACCGGGCGTCTTGTCGGTGAACCGCATACACAAAAAATTATCACAGGCAAAGTGGATGGGGTTGTACAAATACTGGATTTCGGTCTTGTTGGCGCTGTAATAAATCCGGCAAATGGACTGGAAATAGCCGGGTTCCTGGAGATACATTACGTTGTCCTGGACGCGGAATTTTGTGCCGATGGGTTTGTTGCTAAGAATGGCGAGCTTCACGATGACAGACAGTGGATCCAAAACAAACAATTTGTAGTTGATGTTTTTAGAATTGTCGGGGATTTCGTTCATTTATACAAAGGGGACAAAATACCCTTAAACCTATTGCAATAAATATTTATAAAAAACAAAAAAACAACTCAAAAACAACTCAAAAACAACTCAAAAACAACTCAAAAACAACTCAAAAACAACTCAAAATAAAGGGAAGGTTCATATAGCCGTCAGGCTACGCCTTAAGGAAACCGTAGGTTTCCTTAATTAGTTCTGTTTCCAGTGCTTTCCGCAATCCAAGCACGTAATAAATATGGTGGACGGCTCATCCGCGGACCTGGTCTGCAACTCGTAATAAGTGCACCGCTTTGACTTGCACTTCTTGCACGTGAACATATCAGTCATTGCCTGCACCTCCGTAGAATACTTGTTGGTGTCTCGCTTTACCTTTGCCTCAATCATTTCCTTCCAATGCGCAGGATTCATTTCCTGGTGGGTCATGAAAGCGAGGGTTTTGGGACAGAGTTCCTCCGAATTCAACAGGGCAAGCAACTCAGGACTGGATTTCAAATTGGTGTAAATGGTTCGCAATCGGTCCATATAAATGGTGGAGAAGGTGGGGATGTCCCATTTCTTGATGATTTTCAAATTTGTGGCTTCCTTGATCGCGTAGTTATAAACGCCGATTTCAACATTTGCGAAAATAGACGGGTTCATATCCTTTCCGAACTTCTGGATAAGCTTGGAACGCACGTTTTCGCGGAATACGGGGGGATTGATGATTTGTTTGGACGACATTTGTTTTAAATACGCGTGTTATAAATTATTTGTTATATGTTTATGTTATTTCGCTAATAACATAAAGTTTGTTTCAATTTTAAAGGGAACCAAAGGTATTCAGAGAAGCTTTGCTTCTCTTACGCCTTTTGAACCCTCCTTTATAAAAAACTTTCAACCAAAGGTTCAACTTTGCTTAACCCACAATTATAATAAAAAACTTTCAACCAAAGGTTCAACTTTGCTTAACCCACAATTATAATAAAAACTTTCAAAACAAAAGGGAAGGTTCAAAAGGAAACCGTAGGTTTCCTTTACAGAATTTCCAAATCCGCCAGTCTCCAGAACTCCGACCCGCCATTCGGCAAGGGCCTGCGGATAATCATCGGAATCTTCTTTTGTTCAAATTCCGCCATTGCAATCAAGTATCCGTCCACAATTTCATCACCCACTTCAACAAAGGTTTCGGCGCCTGAATTTATTTGCTTGGCGCGCTCACCCAGCACCTTCGCCTTTTCATACTTGGTGACAAAAGGCAACGTTCGGTGAAATGGGTCAATAATCAGCCCATCTTCATCACGCACAATGGCGCACAATGCATCTACTTCGTGAAAATTCTGAACAATCAATTCGGGGTGGTGTTCGGAAATGACATTGGTCTTCAAGGAATTATTAAACTTTTGCAAATAATTATCATCTTCGTTTTCGTCTTCGTCCTCTTCGTCTTCTTCGTCGTCGCTAAAATCAATGTTTTGGTTTCTTTTTTTTTCCACATAATCTTCTCGTTCAGACTCAAATGTTTCCTCAACGTCCTCGTCATCTTCGTCTACGTCAGAATCAGACCCGGCTTCAACATCAGAATCGTCGTCGTCGTCCTCTGTTTTTATTTTTTTATCCGATTCAGATTCAGACCCAGAATCAGAATCCGAGTCGGAATAGTCAGAATCACCGGTACCTTCAACAATGTCAAATACGTTTTTATCAGCCATTTTATAGTTATTATATATAATTGTTTCCATATTATTATCTAAATTATTTCAATTTTAGGGTAGGGAAACCGACGGTTTCCCCTACGACCCCTTCCCTTAAGGGAACCATCCCTTATCTTTACACCATTGAAGAATTAAAATGGGATATTTTAATTCTCCGATGGCGCGGTATCGGTAATGATTTGAAATAACACCCCTACGGGGTGTCCCATTTTAAATCTTCACCGGTATAAATAAAAAATAAAGGGAAGGGGTCATATGGCGTAAACCCTCCGGTTCGTTGTTAGACACGACAAACCTTATAGGGCGGAATAACCGTAGGTTTCTCTTAAAAGGAGGGTTCAAAAGGGAACCTTGGTTCCCTTTATTTGTTATCGTCCGTCTTCCAGCTAAAATCGCAATTCGCGCAAATATAAAGATATTTCATATTCTCGTCGTCGTATCTCAAATAAATGATGTCGGAAGAAGACGAAGACGAATGTTCGGCCTCAGTGCATCGCTCATTGGGGCATTTCATATTATTCTTCCGTGGCAACGTCGGGTCGTATTTGGTGTATTTATTCACCATATGGTTAAACTTCTGCTCACTCTTCTTAAACTGGGTTTTCAGAACGACCACACTTTCCTGGGTGATTTGTTCGTCTTTGTGTCCGCAAAATCGGCAATAATAATTTAAAACATTGGAGTCGCTCTCATCAATGGAGATGTAATACATATTCTGGCATTCGGTGCAAAATTTCATTTTAATTATATTATATATATACTTTTACTTTATGTTATTATACATAAAATAAAATCAATTTTAAGTAGGGAAACCTGCGGTTTCCCCTACGACCCCTTCCCTTAATGGAACCGTATATCAATATATTTATGCTCCCGCTCATCTCTTCGTACAGAACTATGTACCATGCAACGCTTCATTTACTTTTTTTTAACCAACCCCCATCCTTATATAAAATGTGAGGGAGGGGGCAAGGGGGCATAAGCTTCGCTGAATCCGTAGGTTCTCCCTGAAGGAGGGGGCAAGGGGGAACTACGTTCCCCCTATTGGGCAGGGATTTTGGAAATCTCACTTTCATTCTTCGGGCAAGTGACTTTGGTATCTTTGAATTCAAAGCACGTTCCAGTTTGGTCTTTGTATTGGATAGTGTCCACATTGTCTGGCGTGGGATAAACGTAAATCTTGCGCTTATCCGAGCTGTAAATATAAACGAAAAAGAGGCCAACTGCTAAACTAATTATGAAAACCGGGATATTAATAAATTTCAAAAGACTCATTGTATATGTTATGGTGGGATTAAAAAAAATAAAAATTTTTAATGCAGAATAAGGATTATTAAAGGGAAGGATCAAAAGGAAACCGTAGGTTTCCTTTATAGGTCATCCGCACCAATTCCATCATCAAACTCGTCATCTCCCGTCGCCGTCTGTTTGAACGAATCGTCGCGCTCATACTTGATTTTTGCACCTGTCCACGCCCCCTTCTCCTTCTTCTCAAACTTGCCAAACTTCTTGTCCATATACGCATGAACTTCTTTCGGCGAAGGCGCGCCCTTTCCATAAGTGCTTTGGTACCACACTGTAAATTCGCTGTTGAGCTCCGTCTTCTTAATCTTGCCATTCGGATCCACCACAATCTTCTCGCGGATAAACTCGGCGATGAAGTCCTGACTTTCCTGGTATGCTTTGCTTGCCTGATTGACAATATCGCACTCACCCACCTTACCATCCGTCTTGAACGCCCTTTGCACCAACATATACATAAACGTGTATTTCCAGTATGCAAACTTATCAACAATTGTGCCATCCACCAAGAACTGAAACGGCTTGTCCGGGTCATCGTGCACCGGGTTCTCCGTAAACAACGATTCAAACGGCACCTCACGAATACGTCTCCAAGTACCGAAATCCTGCGACTTGACTTCCATGCGAACGTTACTGCACAAAATCAGCTTGAACTGCGGATAATAAATCATTGTCTTGGTGGAATATGGCGCTCTGCACTGAATCGGGTCCAAACCACTGGTAAGCTGTTTCAACGGACCTTCTAAAATCGCGTCTTTCTTGGAAGGCTCCATAATCACCGCGTATCGGACACCCTTGAGTTCCGCCAACTCCGCGGATGTACCGCCGACCTTCGCTCTATCTTGTGTAATCGCAGACAGGGGAACTACACCCTTGTACTCGCCCATAATCTCGTCAATGAGCGTCGTTAACACCGATTTGCCGTTACGACCTTCCCCAATATACATATGGAACGTCTGTTTGTCAGGGGTGCCGAGCAACATGGACGCCAAATGGTCCCACATATAATCGCGCAACTGGGGTCTTGGAAACAGTTTCGCCATAAAATCATTGATTTCGGCGATGGTCTTGGCGTCGTTGTTTGCAACATAATCAATGCACGTGGATTTGCTCACATAATCTTCCGGATATCCCTTTCTGAAAACCTTCTCCTTGAAATCCACCACACCGTTCTCAAAACACAACAGGTAAGGATTGATATCCAGTTTGTCCATAAACAGGGGATCGTGAAACAGCTCTTTCGCCTCCGTCATGATATTTTTCTTGTCGTTCGTGGTCACCAAACGCAATCGGATATCCAGGATTTTGCCCATCTTCTTCTTCAACGTTTTTATCAAATCGTTGGTTTCGTCTTGGCTTTCCAGCGCATCAATTGACGTTTCAATGCCTTTCAATTTGCTCGCATAAATATCATTGAGATCCGTGGAAATCGCCTTTCTCAAAGTGGTTCCTGAATCAATTTCTACCCAGCGGTGGTTGTGGAATTTGTACCATATATTGTGCTTGATGCTTACACACACATATTCGTCCTTGTACAACTGTTTTAAAACATTGGCAATGTCAAAATCGCCACACGGTTTCCCATTGCCTTTGCCGCCCTCATTATAATCAGTCATCATCGGTGCAATCGTCTTGTCAATGTAATAATCCACACTTTCATTGCGCACTGCGCGAAATTTCGCAGCCGCATCCTGCTTGGACCAGTGCATAATGGAACGTCGGGTTAATACCGCCGCGCCTTTTTTGCAGTCAAATTTCTGCCACTTTTCATACATATCCGAAATATCGGAGAATTTAAAATTGGCGGACTGGGCGCTGAACGCTACCCAAGTAATAAATAGAAGATTGCACGTTTCCGACAACGCCATTCCGACACGCAACCATTTCTCATAACTGCCGGCACCATAATACTGTTCCGGCAATGTCATCGTATATTTATGGGTCTCCACCAACTCATAATCGCGCGCCGTCATCTGGTTCAACGTCTCCTGAACCACCATATCCAGTTCTTGATGCGATTTGACGTAGAGAATCGCTTCCAAAACACCCGAATTTGTTACAAAATGGTTGTTCGGACCCGCGTATGCGCGCTTCTTTTGACCACCCGCCACAATTGAGTTGTCAAACGTAGCATTCGGATTTATCGGAAACTCGGGAAATCCAGTGTATCTCGCCGACAAATATTGGATTTTCTGTGCAATCTTGAAACTTTTCAAAGGAACATATTCCGTCATCGGCTCGTTGTCTGCCGGGTCAAATTTGTTTTCATAAATGTGGGTCAACTTGTAAGGTTTGTGGTCCGGTTTCCTGCTCCCAAAAAGCTGCCATCCCGTATTTCCACTGCTGATTGAGCTGTCAAACACCTGATCCCACTTGTTTGTAATGGGCAAACCCTTCCACATCGCGCCGATTTTCTCCAAAATCTTGGTACGCAAATGCATCTGGGCTGCACGGCTTGCCTTGATCCCAATCAACAAATGGATACCGTCCTTAGTCAACGATTTATCACCATCTTCCACTTGATTCACCTGGTCTTTTTCCATTACAAATATGTAGAAGGGAGTTTCATCAAATCGGTAGATGTCTTTTAGAATGACTAAATAAAGGGAAACCAAATCGTCAATGTGATCTTTGGTGTGGATTCGCGAAGTTACGGAGGCGTCGTACTTCAAGTCAAGGTCAACCAAGATTGGCGCCGAATCTTCGCGCTGTATCTCGGTCAAGAACTCGTCTTTTCCACCCTCAATGCAATATTTGTAATATAAATTTAAGAATTCATCATATTTCTCGTCAGGAATGTTGTATTTTCCGCCATAAACCTGTTCTTTGTCACCGGGCTTACTCGGAATGCGCGTGTTGTATATGGAAGATTCTTTTGGTGCATCTTTTGGCACTGAATGTGCTTTCATAAATTCTTCGTATTTTTTTATAGCTGACATTGTTACAGATTATATTATAGTGTTTTATATTTTTAACTCGTTTTGAAAATTTTTGTTCAATTTTGCAGAATTAAAAGTATTGGATTCCAAGAAATCTAACGAATAATATATACGCAAAATGAATTTAAAACGGTTATTATACACGGATTTTGGGCAGTTACTAATATCAATTATGTTGGGACTTGGTCTTGCCACAATGTTTAGAGAAGTGTGCGAAGGCAAGAACTGCCTGATTTTCAACGGACCGGTTATCAGCGAGATTGACGGAAAAATATACAAATTCGGCGAATATTGCCACAAATATGTTTTGAATCCGGTTTCTTGCAATAAAACCAAAAAAATCATTGAAATAAGCAACCCGAACGAAATTGTACAATAATTTGTTTTAGGAGCAAATCGGTCAAAATTATACAATGTTCTCTATTGTATAATTTATAAAATGGACGTAACTCGGATTTCAGATTTGCCAAATAATGGAATGGGATATTCAGGGTCTGGGTACTCGGCTGAATCATCAAGTAGAGACGCAGGTTCGCGTGGCACCGGCGCAGGACAACAATATCAACCGTTAAACATTCATCAAAACCCCTACGGGATTCCCGAGCCGACAGATACGAAGTTGCCCATGATGTCACCTAACCCAGGACAAAATCAGATGATGGGTCAAAATCAGATGATGGGTCAAGAACATTTTGGAGGAGGTTCGGGCGGATTTAGTGGCGATTCTATGCAACGCGCCCCTCCCCCAATGATGAACCGAGGTTTTACACAAGACACAGAAATGTATCAAAACGACGAACAGATGCGACCCAACCACATTCCTTCGGCCAAGTTGACAACCGACTATTTGCGCGAATACGAAGACCGAATGGTGAAAATGACGGACGAACACCAGAAGGAGAAACACCGCAAGGATTTGGTTGGTTCTCTCTATGACGAGTTCCAAACACCCATTTTGATTGGCGTTTTGTTTTTCCTTTTTCAAATTCCGTTCATTAATACGTTGATGTTTAAGTATCTGAGTTTTATGAAAATTTATAACGAGGATGGAAATTTGAATTTGTATGGGCTTATGTTTAAGAGTGTTTTGTTTGGATTCACGTATTTTGGATTTGTGAGATTGACCACCTATGTGTAAAATCTTTGTTTATATTATATGAGTGTTTTTTTAGATTTACGAGAAATGCCACCAAGCTCAGATTTATCACCGCCAAGCTTAGAACCATTACAAATAAAAAAAAACCGCGAATCACCACCAAGCTCAGATTTATCACCACCAAGCTCAGATTTATCACCACCAAGCTTAGAACCATTAGAAATAAAAAAAAGCTCTGAAATAAAAAAAAGCTCAGAACCATTAGAAATAAAAAAAAGCTCAGAAACACCAGACCAAAAATATATAGGAACTGACCTTAGGATTGGTAAAGGAAGTTTCAAAACTGTGTATTCTTGCAAATTAACCGATGCAGGTAATGCATTATTTGACTTACCACAGGGCACCAATGAAAACAATTTATGTATTGCAGTTGTTGATATTAAAATGTTAATACAAAAAAAATATCCGAACGATAAAAGATTTATAACATTATTGAATGAGTATATTGCTCAGACCGCTGAAGAAAAACATACGAATATATACAAAAATAAATTTGAATCTAAAATTAATGAAGAAGTTCATTATATTGAACAAGAAATTGAATTGCAAAAAAAACTTTTTCAAAAACAACTTGCACCCCAAATATATGAATATTACATTGATGAGATATCAAAAATGTATATTTTACAAGAAAAATGTGGAATATCCCTGGTTAATTACATTGATATGTATTCTGACAAATTAGAGAATGTTCCAGAAAACGAAAATGGAACATATAATTATGAAGGCACCATTATACAGAATCTTCCATATACAGACGAAAACGTTTTTAACAAAATTGTTGATTTAACTGATAGAATTGCCAATGCTGGTTTTGTGAATTCCGATATAAAACCAGAAAATACGTGTACAAAAATTGCCCAAAATGGTTTGTTGGAAGACATTATTGCACTTGACTTTGACCCTCATTTTTTTATAAGAATTAATTTGTCAACCCCCGGATTAGTGGAAAATTCAAAAATATTCATGCTAACCCAAATTATTGCGCATTTGGGCAAATGGCGCAACATGAAATTTGTACCAAAAATTGTACTAAAACATTTAACCCCTGAAAAAATCTATAATATGATAAACTTTTTTGTTCACAACCAGCTTATTTGTCTTAGAGACCGTCATCCATTATTCATGTTATACCACTATGTTATTGGATTGCCAAAAGAATTGATACTAACAAGTTGCGTTGACAATCAGACACCCAAAAAAATAAAAGATCTTACTAATGAAATATGCAAGTACATATTTTTTGGTGTAAATGGGAATGGTGGTGGGAAAACCAAAGGTTCAAAGAGGATCAAAGGTTCAAAGAGGATCAAAGGTTCAAAGAGGACCAAACGGACCAAGAAATAAATTGTATTTATTTGGAATAATTACAATATAAAAACAATACAAATACTAAATATACAAATGAGTAGTCAAAATCTTCGTTCCATCATCATTGATTTCACCAATGATTTGACCAAGGTTTTCCCCGAGTATGCATTTTTGTGGGAAAAGTGGTTAACTGCTGACGATGCCGAATACGAGAAATTGAACCAGCATTTTATGGCCGTATTTCCCGAAAGATTTTTTGACATTATGAATTCCAATATAGATATTTTCAGTGCCGAATCGGACGCAAACGTGATGTTTTTACCCGATGTGGATTTTAAAATCCTATTTAATTGTGCCGGTGTCAGCGAGGGAACCAAGACCTCTATGTGGAAATATTTACAACTTTTATTGTTCACGGTGTTGGGTGATATGAAAGACACTGCCAATTTCGGTGAAACTTTGAATATGTTTGAGTCAATGGACGAAAAGGATTTGCAGGAAAAAATGAAAGAAACCATGGAAGGACTTGGAGATTTTTTCAAGGGACTTGATTCAAACGAAGAACCGAATGAAGGGCCGAACGAAGGACCGAACAACGAAGGGCCGAACAACGAAGGACCGAACGATGAAAGTTCTGGTTTCAAGTTACCCAATGGGTTTAATGTACCCAAAGGTTTCAAATTGCCCAAACCCGAGATTATTCAAGAACAAATGAAAATATTGATGGAGGGAAAGTTGGGAAAGTTGGCGAAAGAGTTGACGGAAGAATTCACGGGTGATTTGAAGGACGTTTTTGACGAAACCGATGACACAAAGGACAAATCCATGAAGGACATTATGGCCCAATTAATGAAAGACCCCAAGAAAATAATGGGAATTATGAAGAAAATCACCGACAAACTCCAGAATAAAATGCAGAGTGGCGATATTTCTCAGGATGAATTGATGAAAGAAGTTTCGTCACTCGTAGAGAAATTCAAGGAGATGGGCGGAGGCGAGGATTTTATGAAGAATTTCACAAGTGGTCCGTTTGCCAAGATGTTCAAGAATATGGCTGGCGGCATGGCAGGAGGAAGCGCATCCGCAAATCAGATGATGCAAATGGGCAAGCAATCCGCAATGAAGGATCGTTTGAGGAAGAAGATGGAAGAGAGAAAGATGAGGGAGGCATTGCAGTCGCAGGCGTTAGCACAGTCACCGGCGTTAGCACAGTCACCGGCGTTAGCACAGGCCCAACAATTAACTCAAGATACTCCATCCAATAAAAACATTGTCGTAAAAATTGGCGACGAAAAGCAGGAGAAGTCGGGTCTTAGACCACCGTCGGCTAACGCAGTACAGTCGGCTAACGCCTTAAACGTAGTACACTCGGCTAACGTAGTACCCTTAAGTGAAGACGAACTAGTTGCCCTGTTCAAAACCGAGAAGAAGAAAAAGAAAGGCAAGAAATAAAAAATATAAAGGTTCTTTTTATATTTTTACATATGTTTGACGTAGTAATTCCCCTAGGTCCAAACGATTTGGAAAACATAGAGAAGCAAATTGCCTGCACAAAAACCAATGTAATTGGGTTGCGGAATATTTATATTGTCACTCCAATTTCCAATTTTTTTACTCCAAATTCCATCATCATTGACGAATCCATTTTCCCATTTGTTGACCAAATCGCAGTATATCACGGCAAAGATAAACGAAACGCGTGGTATCTGCAGCAGCTCATCAAATTGTACGCGGGTTTCGTAATACCCGGAATCTTGGACCGTTATTTGGTCATTGACGCCGACACCTTTTTCTTGACACCAACCCAGTTCGTAAACTCGGAAAACCAGTGCCAGTACAATTTCGGAAGAGAATACCACTGCCATTATTTTGACCATATGCTCAAACTTCATCCAGATTTCACACGGGTTTATGAACTGTCTGGCATTTGTCACCACATGATCTTTGAAACCAGATTCATAAAAGAATTGTTTGAGTTGGTAGAGAAAAAAGAGGGCAAATCTTTCTGGGTATTATTTTTGGAAAAGGTGGAACCGTGGCTACGCCACGGATTTGGTTCTGGCGCGTCCGAATACGAATTGTATTTCAACTACGTTTGCAAGTTTCATGCCGATGAAATAGAGGTGAGAGAATTATGTTGGGAAAATGTGCGCAAACTGGATTTTACTATGGAACTCAATTACATTTCGCACCACCACTTCAATCGGGAGTAGGGAACCTACGGATTCAGCGAAGCTTATGTCCCTATGCAGTCGCTTCGCTTACCCCTCCCTTATGTAGAGAACTTAGCTTCCTTTTATAGAGTCTTAACCGAATTTAGTAAATAAAGGGAAGGTATAAGCAAAGCAAAAAAAGGCGGAAGTCCGAAGGGCTGTATCCGTAGGTTTCCTTTACGCCATTAGAGAATTAAAATGTCCCATTTTAAATTAAGTAAGGCCAAAGCCTTACTTAATCAATAAATGTCAGGGCCCTATCGGCCCTGACATTTTAATTCTCCAATGGCGCGGTATCGGTAACGATTTAAAATAACACCCCTACGGGGTGTCTCATTTTAAATCTTCACCGGTATAAAACTGAAAAAATTTAACAAAACAATTTATATTTACAACACAATAATTATAAATAATGACAAAATACACGTTGATACCTCATTACAACAAATCGTTGATGGAAACCCAGACTTGGCACCGAACTTTGGAAAATGGCAAAGAAGTTACGCTCAAAGTTTTCACCACGTATCGCTGTTTCAAAATAGAAATTGAATTGACCGATGCAGAGAAAGCTGAAATTCTCAAGATGGACTCAATTCCGTTAGACAAATATTCGTTTGTTCCAGATGAAATGGAAGGTTGCGATGTAGATTGGGAAATAGTGAGAGAAGAAGATTATACAGAAGAAGAGATAGAAAATATTACGGAAGACTTAGACATTGATTTCTTAGATGACGATTGGACCTCGTCGGATGACACCAGTTTTGAATTATTGTGCGGATGTGATTTGGAAGACCCAGTGGCTTAATTTGAGCCATTTGCTGTCAAAATGGCCATGAACATCATTGGGTAATTTTAATTCGGACCAAGAATCAACCACATAAATCGGCAATTCTCCCTCGGTGTAATGCATCAATGCATCAATGAATGGGCTCCTTAGAACTACTGGTATACAGCCCAAATACATGGCTTCCCACAATCGGTGCGTGTCTACGCCGTTTCCTTCCGGGCAAATACACCATTTGTATTGGGCCAGCCTTCTCACATTTTCGGCAACGGGAACCATCGGCAAAAATTCGTATCGGTCTTTGAACGCATTATAACACGGTTCCCTTTTCTCTCTATTTGTGTAAATGTTAAAGTTGAAATAGACATCGTCTGACTTTTTTATTGGACCAATCATCAAATTCTCTACTTTACCGTGGTCCCACATTGCGTTGGCGATACCGATTGGCAGAATCCGCATCTTTTGATGAATAAAACAGAGATTTTGCCCCCACCAGCAAACCAGTTTTAAAGATTCCAGAATTTGTTTAACGACCGGGTCCGATTTACTCAAGTTGAAGTCCGAGTTGTGGGTAATCAACGTAAATGGATTCTTTAAGTGGTGCAACTTTTTGGCAAATTGTTTTAGCAAATGTGAGTAGAGAAAAAGAATCGGCGGATTGTCAAAAGGCCCATCAATATCATCCAGAATCTGGTGTTTCTCTATTTGCTCAAAAATCGCGGGATTGTACAAAAAATCGCCGGGATTCCCCAAATACATATCCGCGATTTGTTGGAAACGCTCTCCACTGATGATGTCTTCTTGTTCAAACATTTTATAATTACTATCGTTTAAGTTTTATATTTAATTTAAACGATAAAGTAATCATGTTCTCTCTAGTATTGGTTTGTTTAGAGAATTTCCAGGAATACATTTTGACAAACATTGCGCAACTGTTGCGACTCGGGCATACCGAGATTTACGTTTTAACAAATGAACGACTCTTTTCCGAGTTTGAACCTTTTGCTCCCTTCCTAAAATTGGTTGCAGTAGAGACGCTGGATGACCCATTCCGGTTCAATCAGATATCAACCTTGGATAAAGGGTTTCGTGGCGGGTTTTGGTTCCACACTTCGGCGAGGTTTTTTTTTATCCACGCGTTTATGTTGAAGTATGGGGTGAAAGATGTTATCCATATAGAGAACGATGTCCTTCTCTACTATGATTGTAATAAAGAATTAGCAGAGACATCATTATTGATTGATAAAAAACTGTGCATTCCATTTGACACCGATGAGAGAAACATTGCAAGTATTGTTTATATTCCGGACGCCGAGATTTTTGGACAAATTTTAGGACACTATGATTTTGCAAAAAACGACATGTACAATTTCAGCGAAATCCGGAAAAAAACCGGGCTTATCCAGAATTTGCCAATTTTTGTTACAGATGATTCGGACCCAGTTAAATCGTTCGTTACAAATGGATTCCAAAAATACATATTTGATGCGGCGGCCATTGGCCAACTGGTTGGAGGTGTGGACCCGCGGAACGCGGGCGGAGATACACGCGGATTTGTCAACGAAACGTGTGTGATAAAATACAAAGACGAAGGCGAAATAATTTGGAAAATGATAGATGGTTTCAATAAACCATTTATTAAGATTGATACGAGAGAAGTGCCGATTTTCAATTTGCATATCCATTGCAAAGACCTTGCGTCATATTGTTAAAGAGAACTCGTCGTTCCCTTTAAATCCCATACTAAAAATAAGAGTCATCAAATTGTTTAGTATGGGTTAAAGAATAACTATATATTTCGCTTTGTTTATTCGCTTCGCTTAACTATTGTAAATCTTCACCTGTATAAATATGTGTCATCAAAATTGATTATAGTATGGGATTTAAAGGGAACGACGAGTTCCCTTTATTCATAGTATCCAATTCCGGAATGCCACACAACCCCACAATCAGCGGAACCTTGCACGCGTGTGCGATTGTCAGCGGCATTGAAAGTGCGCCCACAAACAATTTGCACGAATTGATAGCAGAACATAGTTCCTCAAACGACTGCGGTTTAAAAATATCAGGTATAGAGATACCTGTTTTTTGTTGAAAAAATGCATAATCGGTGTCCTCCATTCCCAAAAACACAATGTTCTCTATTCCATGTTCCTCAACAATGCACGAGTAATCCAAGTTTACCGGAAACCGGTATTGAACAATGTGAATAATCACTTTGGAATTCCATTCTGCGCATTTCTCCATACAAATCCATTTGTGTTTGCCCATTTGGGTGCCATATTCGCTCAAAATCAGTTCATACCAACTGACTTTATACAAAAGACTATTTTCTCTCCAACTGCTCAAATAAACATCGCAAGAACTGGTTTCTCCAATCCGAAATTCTTGGATGTAGGGCTGCGATTTCACAATTGTCTGAATGTCATTATAAGTGGATAAAAGACCCTTGCGGAAAGGGATGGTATCTGTCATTGTGAGAATACCTTTTTGCGCGGTTTTGTAATAATTCTCGCAAATTACCGACAATTGGATTATGAAATCTCCCAACATTCCGGATGCGGAATAATGAATCGGCGGGAACTTGAACACATCGGGTATTTCAATTTCCAAATCCAGGTCAACGACGGGGTATGGCGGCGGTTCGCCCGTGAAAAAATAGAGATTTGGATTTGGAAGACAAACATCGGATGATTTGTTCACATATACCGCATCGTATTCAATGCAGAGAAATCCAAGCACATCTAATTTTCCACTGACGTTTTTTGCAACACAAACGTTTTCGGCATAGCTTTTTTGTTCGTTGATGGACGAATTGTTCAAATCGTTGAAATATTTTTTCAATCGGAACCGTTTTTGGTTGAATGCGAAAATGTCTGAAGAAATTTGGGCGTACAATTCGGGGGTTTCTCTCGGATCCATTTTTTTAATTTCATCTGTAAAATCCCAGATTTGTTTGTTTATGTAAACCAGTTGTTTATAAAATCGCGGATACGCGTCCATGTATTTTTTGCAAATACCGATGCTTTCCATTTCTCTCTTCACATCCAACAATTTCTTAACATCGGATATGCATTTTTGTTTAATTTCCAAGATGCTGTATTTATCAACCAGTTCGCCGATAGAAACTGGGATACAAAGTTCTTTTTTGAATACGGCATCAATGATGTTTTGTTGCGAATACATTTCTCTGAATTTTTTGGAAATACAATTTTTCATAATATCTGAAATCCGGGTTTTGTATACACAAATGGAATCGTCGTAGATATTTCGGAACATAAAACTGTCCGATATACCAATTGGAACATCTACCGACAACGCGTAATCAATGGTGCTTGAGATGCCGCGCCCTTCAAGTCGGTCGTAGAGAAACAAATTCATCGTGTTTGAACTCAGGAAAAAAAGCAAATCTTCGTTTGAAAAAAAATCGGTGGAAACCATCAATTCAATCCCGGGTTTTCGGCCAAAAGCAAAGCATTTTGCGACAGTTTGTTCCAGTTCGTTTGAGTTGCAATAATGTCCAAGCGGAATAATCAATTTGATAATTGCATTGTCATACTGGTCGTTTACTTGTTGAATGATTTTATCAAACCCTTTGTTTTCAAATCCGAACCCGAACGACCCGAAAATGGGGACATCCGGTCCTTGATTGTACCTTATAAACACTTCGTGTTCCTCATTGGTGATTTTGGTCGGAATCTCGTAAAAAAGGGGGCGCGGAATTCCATTCGGTTTCAGCGGGTCTATGTCCAACAATTCGTCAAACAATGTGCCGGGCGATTCGTGTGGAATTCCCACGTTTTTTGCAGTGCGCACAATGTTGTCGGCATTTAACCAGGGCATTGTGGAAGTGTGGTAATTGTAAATGATTTTATCGGGACCATGTTCGCTGACCGCGTTCAAATAATCGGTTTCCCCCGAAACTTCCTTGTACACACACATTGGCAAACAGTTGGCGAGGCGGACTCCATATTGATATACTCCACACGCTTGATGCACGTTGTTTAAAAATAATATTTTCATTATATCTTGAATATATTATTTGCTCTCTATTTACTTTTTAGATTCGCATATTTCTTGGACAATCTGGTCAACGCTGATTTTCGGCGACCACCCAAGAGACCTTAAGTTAACTCCTGCACCCTGAATGTGGGAAACAGTTTCGCACCCCAATTGAGGGTTGGTTTCAATGACAATCTGGTCTCCATTGAAAAACTGGTTTCCGCGCTTTTCCAAATGGATTCCGAATTGGCGATAGACGTTTTCTACCAAATCTTGTATGTTGACATTCTCGTTTCGGCAGACCAAATAATCATTGGCTAATTCGGCCTTCATAATGTGAACCAGTGCGTTCGCCACATCGCTCACGTGCAAAATGTCTCTGGACGAATCCAAATTTCCCAATTGAATTGGTTGACAGTCATTGCAACTAACCGCATGTTCCGCCACTTTATTTAACAAAAACTGATTCCCCTTGTCTTTGCTTTCCGTTGTGAAAATCACCGCGTTTGAGAAATGATAGCCTTTTTCTCTATACATTTTCACCAAATTGTGCGCAAGTGTTTTTGCAATGGAATACGGATGCAGGTGGTTCATATGCGTGTCGCCTTCTTTAATAACGTAAGACCCGTGTCCCTTGTAGATTTCACTGCTGGATGCAGCAATCAACCGGGTTTTCAACTGCTGGCGTTCAATGATTTCGCAAATGATGGCGGCCGACATTCCATTGGTAATTAATGTCTCCAGACAATTTTTTTGGGCATACTGCGAACTGGATATTCCAGCTAAATGCACAACGAAATCCGGTTTCACAATTTCAAAAATATGGTTCAACATAAATCCGTCATTGATGTCTGTGTGAAACTGGGTCGCGCCATATATTTTTTTATCGGAGCGGTTGACTCCATACAAACTGTATTCGCCAATAAGTTGACTCGTTAATGCGGTTCCAATTAAACCCGTTATGCCGGTGATCACCACTTTGTTCTTCTTACTGTGAATTTCCAACTGGGGGAAAGGAAAAATGAGTTGGCCTCCCGCCTCCAAATACTCGTCTTCACGCTTGATAATCTCGTCGCGGAAATGCCACGGCAAAACTAGCAAAAACTTGGGCGGATTTTTGCGCATTGTTTCTTCGCTGATAATTTCAATCCCGGTGTTTGTCATTTTCCCCACTTTGTTCAAATTGCGTTCAACTGCATATTGAATCAAAGATTCGCCAATGTCTGCAAACTGAAGAAGGCAATTCCCCTTGGTGGATGCGCCATAAATGTATACTTTCTCTCCATTGGAATTGACCGCGTTAATAATGGTTTTCAACTTGTCTACTTCCGCGGAACATGATTCAATGAAATTGGAATACGTTGCTGGATTTCCCAAATTCATTGAACGTTCCTTTTCCAAAATTTGGATAATGGTTTTTGTACATTCGGTGTACTCCGTGGATTCCATCTTGGCAAAATAAACGCGAAAACTGCCGCCATTGCATTCGTTGAACGAAACATTGAAAATCTTGAATCCAGCTTCCGCTGCAATTTGACGTACCTGTTTCAATGCATAATATTCCAAATGTTCGTGGCATATGGTGTCTATGCTGTTACGCTCCAACATCGTGGGCATATAACTTTGTTCGCAGGTCCAGATTCCGTTTTCGTCCAACAGAGAATAAATGTCCTTGGCAAATTGCACAGGGTCCGGCAAATCGTAAAACATGGAAATGGACGAAATAATTTTGCACTTAATGTCGCCGAATTTCTCTACTACATTTTCGCGTGTGAAATAAGTGGGCAAAAGCTCAACATCGCCATAGTATTTTGCAAACTGTTTTCCAGTGGGGTCCACGCCGATTCTGCGGATGTTGGCCGGGTATAGCTGGAGCATCGTTGAATCGTTGCTTCCAATATCAATGACCGTATCGTCGGATTTCAAATCGTGAGAAAACGAAACCATCTCTTCTTGGTACTCTTTTAAATGGGCGCGCATCGTGTTGCTAATTCCTGACATATATCCGTATTCGTGTTCGTACAATTCGCACTGGTTGGTTGACTGTTTTAGTTGTAAAAGATCACACGAAGTACATAAACAAAGGGTTATGTCCGTCTTGGGTGTAGAGAAATCGCCATAAACGGGAAACCGCGATGTGATGTACTGTGAACCGAGTTCAATTACATCCTTTAGCTCATTCTTTTTACAAAGTCTGCAACTATTTAACAGTGAAACAAATTCTGTCATTATAACAGTTCATATAATAAAACCTTTATATTGGATTTATTCAATATTTGCAGTGCCTCTTCTTTCTGCCGATTTTGTCGGTCTCTCCATCTTTGTAAAACCTTTTATCCATTATTTGTATAATGAGTTCTTTTTTTAAAAAACAATACAATTCTGTGGATGACATAAAAAATTTGTCTGCAGAACAAATTGCAAATTTAGATACAAAAAAGGTTTCTAGAAAGAATATAATGAATGACGAAAATTTTAATAAACTAAGCACTCAGCAACAAGCTGCATTCAAAATACTAAGTTCTTTTAAAGATTATCCACCGCCAAACATTAAATCAAAACAAAATATTATACGAAAAGGTCTGGAAGAAAACAAAGAAGTTGAAGTTTTACTAGAAAATGAGCAAAGACTTCATGACGCAAAAATCCTTCATACATTAAGTAGTATAAGAGTTCCCTTTGCAAGAGGAAAACGTACAAAAAGGAGACGGGTTGTCAAGAGAGGGACTCGCGCTAAGAACAGGGTTCGGTGCTAAGAACAGGGTTCGGCGCTAAGAACAGGGTTCGGTGCTAAGAACAGGGTTCGGCGCTAAGAACAGGGTTCGGCGCTAAGAACAGGGACTCGCGCTAAGAACAGGGCTCGGTGCTAAGAAAAGGGTTCGGCGTTAAACCCCTTTCGGTGCAAAATAATTGGACGCCAGTATGGAAATTGTTCCCAACACCTTCTTCCAATTGAGTAACTCATTGTCAAATGCGATTCCATAGACATATGACATAACCACTCCAAAGTAGGAGAGAGGTGCATATATTTCCGGTTCTAACCTATAGGATGCAAAAAATCTCAGAAAATAACCAACGGTTCCGATGATGCCGTTGATTATTACAGCGAGTCCTACACGACCCTTGTCCGCGGTCTCTAATCCCGAACTTGTATCCGCATAATTATAGATGGAATACACAGTCATTAGCACCGCCCCTAGGAAATAGGATATGAAAACGTGGTTCCAATTGTTCGTGGTTTTGATTCGGCGAACCAGGAAATAAATGAGGGCTTCGGTTAAAGCAGCGAACAAAATCATGATGAGACCGTAGCTGAAATCTTCTTTTTTTTCATTTGAATCTTCTTCTTCTTTTTCTTTCTTCACTTTCTCTGTATAATTTCCGTAAATGAAGAACGCCAATCCGAGAATAACGAGCAAATAGGATTTGTGCCACATTGTACCAGCTAATAGCAAAATCATCAATGGATAACTATTGAAGATGGCGAACGAAACCCCAGAATCCAAATGGCGGAATCCCTCATACGAGAAAAATACGTGGGAAAGATTGACGAGCCCAAGGGTTATTGAATCCAAAGAGAAGAGAGAAGCCTTGATGAACGACCAGTTTACAAAAAATACAGAAATTAAAACATAGGTTATTAAGCGGGTCCATAATTGCAGAGAACTTGAAATTCCAATCTTTTTCACAAAGATTGGATAAAGACTTAGAAGTGATTCAGATGTTAATTTGGATACTATTTCCAAAATCATTTATAAATATACTATTTGTAGAGAATATATAATTTAATGCAATCCATTATTATTGCTGTTGTTATTATTTGTACAATTTTAGTTGCCATCTTTGGAATAATCTATTGTTTCTGGTATAAAAAAAATGGTCAATTGCAAAAAGAGGAATTTTCATTTGACGATATTTACGCGTATAGAGAACCTTAGGTATTCAGAGAAGTTTTACTATGTGTTTGCTTGACTTAAGTTTATATTTTCTTATAAAGAGAATATTAACAATAAAATTAATCCATTAAAAAATAGTAAAAAATAGTAAAAAATAGTAAAAAATAGTAAAAAATA
>Ga0247722_10000497_pt1 | contig 24008 bp, 15 predicted proteins | sample MSEWelMarce3H_FC_FD_189094 | JGI IMG/M metagenome (GOLD analysis project Ga0247722, IMG submission 189094) | Subsurface sediment microbial communities from gas well in West Virginia, United States - MSEEL Well Study Marcellus 3H_FC | ecosystem: Environmental > Terrestrial > Deep subsurface >... | reverse complement strand
ATTACAGGTTTAACGGCTACAGCTAACCTATCTGCTGAAGCTTCAAGAGCTACTTCTGCTGAATTGTCTTTAACAAACAATTTATCAGCTGAAATCTCTAACAGAATTGCTGACGTTGATGCTGAAGAGTCTCGTGCTACTTCTGCTGAGTTGGTATTGACTAACAACTTGTCTACTGAAGCATCTCGTGCAACTGCAGCTGAATTGTCTTTAACAAACAACCTTTCTACTGAAGTATCTGCTCGTATTGCTGATGTTGATGCAGAAGAGTCAAGAGCTATGTCTGCTGAATTAGTATTGACTAATAATTTATCAACTGAAGCTTCAAGAGCTACAGCTGCTGAATTATCTCTAACAAACAATTTATCAACTGAAGCATCTCGTGCTACTTCTGCTGAATTGTCTTTAACAAATAACCTTTCAACTGAAGTTTCTAACAGAATCGCTGATGTTAATGCGGAAGAGTCTAGAGCTCAATCTGCTGAATTGGTATTGACTAACAACTTGTCTACTGAAGTTTCTGATAGAGAAGTTGCTATTACTACTGAAGTTTCTGATAGAGTTGCTGGTGATTTGTCTTTACAAAACCAAATTGACTTCATTACTTCTAATGTTGATGGTGCCGCTATTGATTCATTAACTGAAATCGTTGCTGCTTTCCAATCTGCTGATGGAGATTTAAACGGAGCAATTACAGGTTTAACTGCAACAGCTACAGCTAATTTATCTGCTGAGGCTTCAAGAGCTCAATCAGCTGAGTTAGTATTAACTAATAACCTTTCAACTGAAGTATCTAACAGAATTGCTGATGTTGATGCTGAAGAAAGTAGAGCAATGTCTGCTGAGTTAGTATTAACTAATGACTTATCAGCTGAAGTTTCTGCTCGTATTTCTGACGTTAACGCTGAAGAATCTCGTGCTATGTCTGCAGAGTTAGTATTAACTAACAACTTATCAACTGAAGTATCTGCTCGTATCTCTGACGTTGATGTTGAGGAATCTCGTGCTATGTCAGCTGAAGCTTCTTTAGATACTGATTTAGGTTTACATAACATGGGTGCTGAATCTGAATATGGTGATTATATAGATGCTTTAGCAAATGGATATGACGCGACTTATTTTGGTGGTCAAAATTACACAGCATCAGCATTTCAAGAGTATTTTGGTCCAGCTAATTTAGCTAATTATACTATATGGAGAGATAAAAGAGTGACTTTAGGGTTATATAAAGCACTCGTAGATGGTAACGTTTCTATCGCTACTAACTTATCAACTGAAGTATCTGCTCGTATTGCTGATGTTGATGCTGAAGAGTCTCGTGCTACTTCTGCTGAGTTAGTATTAACTAACAACTTATCTGCTGAAGTTTCTAACAGAGAAAATGCTATTGACACTGAATCTTCTTTCCGTGTTGAAGGTGACCAATCATTACAAAATCAAATTGATTTTATTACTTCTAATGTTGACCCAGCGGCTATTGATTCGTTAACGGAAATCGTTGCTGCTTTCCAATCAGCTGATGGTGATTTGAATGGTGCTATTACAGGTTTAACTGCAACAGCTACTGCTAATCTTTCTGCTGAGGCTTCAAGAGCAACTTCTGCTGAATTGTCTTTAACAAACAATTTATCTGCTGAAGTTTCTAACAGAATTGCTGATGTTGATGCTGAGGAGTCTCGTGCTCAATCTGTTGAATTAGCATTAACTAACAACCTTTCAACTGAAGTATCTGTTCGTATTGCAGATGTTAACGCTGAAGAAAGTAGAGCTATGTCTGCAGAATTGGTATTAACTAACAACCTTTCTACTGAAGTTTCTGACAGAATTGCTGACGTTAATGCTGAGGAGTCTAGAGCTCAATCTGCTGAGTTAGTGTTGACTAACAACTTGTCTACTGAAGCATCTCGTGCAACGGCAGCTGAATTGTCTTTAACTAATAACCTTTCAACTGAAGTTTCTAACAGAATTGCTGACGTTGATGCTGAAGAAAGTAGAGCTCAATCTGCTGAATTGGTATTAACTAACAACCTTTCAACTGAAGTTTCTGCTCGTATTTCTGATGTTGATGCTGAAGAGTCTCGTGCTCAATCTGCTGAGTTAGTATTAACTAACAATTTATCAACTGAAGTATCTAACAGAATTGCTGATGTAAATGCTGAAGAGTTAAGAGCTCAATCTGCTGAATTAGTATTGACTAACAACTTGTCAACTGAAGTTTACGATAGAGAAGTTGCTATTGACGCTGAAGCTTCTTTCCGTGTTGAAGGTGACCAATCTTTACAAAATCAAATTGATTTTATTACTTCTAACATTGACCCGGTTGCTATTGATTCATTAACTGAAATCGTTGCAGCTTTCCAATCTGCTGACGGAACATTGAATGGTGCTATTACAGGTTTAACGGCTACTGCTGCTGCTAACCTTTCTACTGAAGCTTCAAGAGCTACTTCTGCTGAATTGTCTTTAACAAACAATTTATCTGCTGAAATCTCTAATAGAATTGCTGATGTTGATGCTGAAGAAAGTAGAGCTAACTCTGCTGAAACAGTATTAACTAACAACCTTTCTACTGAAGCTTCTCGTGCTACTTCTGCTGAATTAGTATTGACTAACAATTTATCTTCTGAAGCATCTCGTGCTACAGCGGCTGAATTAGCTTTAACAAATAACCTTTCAACTGAAGTATCAAGAGCTCAATCAGGTGAATTATCATTAGCTAACGACTTAACTACTGAAGTTAACGCTCGTATCTCTGATGTTAACGCTGAAGAGTCTCGTGCTCAATCTGTTGAATTAGTATTGACAAATGATTTATCATCTGAAGTTGTTAACAGAATTGCTGATGTTGATGCTGAAGAAAGTAGAGCTATGTCTGCTGAATTAGTATTGACTAACAATTTAACTGCTGAGGCTTCTCGTGCAACTGCAGCTGAATTGTCATTAACAAATGATTTATCATCTGAAGTTGTTAACAGAATTGCTGATGTTGACGCTGAAGAAAGTAGAGCTATGTCTGCTGAATTAGTATTGACTAACAATTTAACTGCTGAAATTTCTAACAGAATTGTTGATGTTGATGCTGAAGAAAGTAGAGCTATGTCTGCTGAATTAGTATTGACTAACGATTTGTTAACTGAAGTATCTGATAGAGAAGTTGCGGTAACTGCTGAAGCTTCTTACAGAGTTGCTGGTGATTTGTCATTACAAACCCAAATTGATTTTATTACTTCTAATGTTGACCCAACATCTATTGATTCATTAACTGAAATCGTTGCAGCATTCCAATCTGCTGATGGTGATTTGAACGGAGCTATTACAGGTTTAACTGCGACAGCTACTGCTAATCTTTCTGCTGAAATTTCTGCTCGTATTTCTGATGTTGACGCTGAAGAGTCTCGTGCTATGTCTGCTGAATTAGTATTGACTAACAACTTAACTGCTGAAGTTTCTAACAGAATTGCTGGTGATTTATCATTGACTAACAATGTTTCAATTGAGGAATCTCGTGCTACTTCTGCTGAGCTTTCATTGACTACTTCTGTTTCTACTCAAGCTTCTTTAAGAACTGCTGCTGACGCTTCTATTGCTACTAATCTTTCAACTGAATTGGTTGCAAGAGCTTCTGCTGATACTTCTATCGCTGCTGGTCTTTCTTCTGAATTGGTTGCAAGAGCTTCTGCTGATACTTCTTTAGCTACAAGTGTTACTGCTGCAAATTCAACTAGACTTGCTGGTGACCAATCTTTGGCTACTGAAATTAGTGCTTTACCTCAAACTGATGGTGTTACTATCGAACTTGATGCTGCTACTAACTTAGTTCAAATGACTGCTACAGTTGCTGCTCCAAGTGGAGGAACTCGTACTTTCAATGGATTGGTTAATGTTGGTGCTCAACCTGCTACTTTAGCTGGATTTGGTGACCTATCTTTAATCACTAAAAAATATGTAGTTGATGCTAACACTTCAATAAACACTTCATTGAATACTTCAGTTTCTACTGAAATTTCTCGTGCTACTTCTGCTGAAGCTTCTATTGCTACTAACCTTTCTTCTGAATTGGTTGCAAGAGCTTCTGCTGATACTTCTATCGCCGCTGGTCTTTCTTCTGAAATTTCTAGTAGAATCGTTGGTGATGCTTCTTTAGCTACAATCGTATCTTCTGAAGTTTCTCGTGCTACTTCTGCTGAATTGTCGTTGAATGGTAAATTAGACAATGTTATCTCTAATGTTGACCCAGCTGCTTTAGACTCATTAACAGAAATCGTTGCCGCTTTCCAAGCTGCTGACGGTGACTTGAATGGTGCTATCACTGGATTAACCGCTACTGCGGCAACTAACCTTTCTGCTGAAATTTCTAACAGAATTGCTGATGTTAACGCTGAAGAGTCTAGAGCTCAATCTGCTGAGTTAGTATTGACTGAAGAATTGTCATCTGAAATTTCTAACAGAATTGCTGATGTTGACGCTGAAGAAAGTAGAGCTATCTCTGCTGAATTATCTTTATCTACTGACTTTGCTAACATTTATGCTAAAAAAGTTGCTGTAAGTGGTTCAATTAACGGAACTAATCTTGCTTTCACATTAGCAAGTGATGTTAGAGCTAACTCTGAAGCTGTTTACTTGAATGGTCTATTGCAAATCGTTAATGACGATTATACAGTAACTACAAATGGTGATATGGTTACAGGTTTTGAATTTATTGAAGCTCCAGTTTCTGGAAGTAAAGTAAATGCTTACGGTGTATACTAATAATTAATACTTTAATAACATCTAGGGTTTAACCCTAGATGTTATTTTTAACAAACATAAACTAAAACAAAAATACAAAACAAAATGGCAAAAACTAAAATTATCTTGGACAAACAATCTGATTTGATATTATCTTCTCCGATTATAACATCACCATCAGGTATCGTTAAGGCGGATATTCCAGGATTAGTTCAAGATTTATCTGGTCTTACGGCTAACCTTTCTTCTGAGGTTTCTAGAGCTCAAGGAGCAGAACAATCAATCGCTACAGTATTATCTACTGAAGTATCATCAATCATTGCTAATACAGACTTAACAGCTATTGATTCATTCGCTGAAGTAGTTGCTAATGTGTCTACAGAGAAATCTCGTACTGCAGCTGCAGAATTAGTATTGACTAATAACCTTTCAACTGAAGTGTCTAACAGAATTGCTGACGTTGATGCTGAGGAGTCAAGAGCTCAATCAGTTGAATTAGCATTAATTCAAGACTTATTTGTTGAAACGTCTCGTGCAACTTCTGCTGAGTTGGTATTGACTAACAATTTGTCGGCTGAAATCTCTAACAGAATTGTTGATGTTGATGCTGAAGAAAGTAGAGCTATGTCTGCTGAATTAGTATTGACTAACGACTTATCTTCTGAAGTATCTAACAGAATTTCTGGTGATGTTTCTTTGGCTAGTAACTTATCTGTTGAAGTAGTAAGAGCTCAATCATCTGAATTGGTATTGAGAAACGACTTGTCTAGTGAAGTTTACGATAGAGAAGTTGCTATTGATGCTGAAGCTTCTTTCAGAGTTGAAGGTGACCAATCTTTACAAAATCAAATTGATTTTATTACTTCTAACATTGACCCTGTGTCTATTGATTCGTTAACTGAAATCGTTGCTGCGTTCCAATCTGCTGATGGTAACTTGAATGGTGCTATTACAGGTTTAACTGCAACTGCGACATCTAACTTGTCTGCTGAAGTTTCAAGAGCTACATCTGCTGAGTTGTCGTTAGAAACCGCGAAATTAGATTTGTCTGGTGGTACTATGTCTGGTAATGTTAATATGGGTGGTAATAATGTTAGTAATGTAAATGCAGTTTTTACTGATGATGTTAGAACAAATTATTTATCTAGTGATACAGACCTTATTAAATTACGAGCTGATTTTGATGTTGATTTTTATGCCGTAAAAAATGTACTAGCTCCAACAAACGATGGTGATGCTGCTAACAAATTGTATGTTGATTCTGCTGACGCTTCTATTGATAGTAAACTTATGGCTATCACTGATGATACATCTATCATCTTTGACGCTAACAATGAAATCGCGTTAAAACCAATCGTTGATGCTCTTCCTGAAGGTGCCGCAAGAACATTTATTGGTTCTATCCAAATGGGTCTTAATAATACGGCGACTGGTGGTAATTCTCACGCTGAAGGTGAAGAGACTCAAGCTATTGGTATAAATTCTCACGCTGAAGGTGGTGCTACTCAAGCTATTGGACATCAATCTCACGCTGAAGGTTCTGGTACTATAGCTGGTGGTGGTGGTTCTCACGCAGAAGGTGATAGTACTCAAGCAATTGGTAATTATTCTCACGCTGAAGGTGGTAGTACTCAAGCTGGTGGTAATTATTCTCACGCTGAAGGTGTTGGGTCTAAAACAGGTTTATATGACCCTGAAACAGGACTATATGCGAGTGGTGGTAATTATTCTCATGCTGAAGGTAATTATACTCAAGCAATTGGTGATATTTCTCACGCTGAAGGTTCTGAAACTAAAGCTGGTGGTCAAGGTTCTCACGCTGAAGGTTCTGGTACTAAAACAGGTTTATATGACCCAAACACAGGTTTATATGTAAGTGGTGGAGAATATGCTCACGCTGAAGGTCAATATACTCAAGCGATTGGATACGGTTCTCACGCTGAAGGTATTAATACTCAAGCAATTGCAAATTATTCTCACGCTGAAGGTATGGATACTCAAGCTGGTGGTATTCATTCTCACGCTGAAGGTAGAAATACTAAAACAGGTCAATTTGACAATGCTACAGGTCTATATGTAAGTGGTGAATACGCTCACGCTGAAGGTGCTTATACTCAAGCTGGTGGTAATCATTCTCACGCTGAAGGTTCTAGTACTTACGCTGAAGGTCAAGGTTCTCACACTGAAGGTTTTGGGACTAAAACAGGTTTATGGGACTATGAAACAGGACTATATGTAAGTGGTGGTGAATACGCTCACGCTGAAGGTCAAGGTACTCAAGCGATTGGAAATGTTTCTCATGCTGAAGGTGTTAATACTCAAGCGATTGGTGGTGGTTCTCACGCTGAAGGTGAAAATACTCAAGCTGGTGGTGCTGTTTCTCACGCTGAAGGTTATGGTACTAAAACAGGTTTATTTGACCCTGAAACAGGACTATATGTAAGTGGTGGAGAATATGCCCATGCTGAAGGTAATCAAACTCAAGCTATTGGAAATGCTTCTCACGCTGAAGGTTCTGGTACTAAAGCTGGTGGTTATGGTTCTCACGCTGAAGGTAATTCTACTAAAACAGGTTTATTTGACCCAAATACTGGTGAATATGTAAGTGGTGGAGAATTTGCTCACGCTGAAGGTGGTTCTACTCAAGCTGGTGGTTACGCTTCTCACGCTGAAGGTTTTGGTACTCAAGCTGGTGGTAATTATTCTCACGCTGAAGGTAATGGTACTATAGCATTTGCTGATTACCAACACGCTCAAGGTACATTCAACACAGATAACAACTCAACTGATTTATTTGTAATTGGTAATGGTTCTGATGATGAAAACAGAAGTGACTTAGCAAGATTTGCACCACAATTAGTAACATTCAATGCTGATTCTAAATTAGGCGCTCAACCTGAAACTTATGCTTCTTTTGATGATTTATCATTAGTAACTAAAGGATGGGTTGATGTTACATTATCAGGTGAAGTATCTACTGAAGTTTCTTATAGAGTTGCGGCAGATTTGTCTTTACAAAATCAAATTGATTTTATAACAAATAATGTTGATGCTGCAGCTATTGATTCGTTAACTGAAATCATTGCTGCTTTCCAATCTGCTGATGGTGATTTAAACGGTGCTATTACAGGTCTAACAGCTACAGCAACATCTAACCTTTCTGCTGAAATTTCTAACAGAATCGCTGATGTTAACGCAGAAGAAAGTAGAGCTATAGCAGCTGAAGGTTCTTTAGAAGCTAGTTTATCATCTGAAGTGTCTCGCACTGAATCTGCTGAACTATCTTTAGCTACTGACTTTGCTAACATTTATGTTAAAAAAGTTGCTATTAATGAAACACCTAATAGTGTTATAACTGAATTTAATTTAGCTACACCTGTAAGAGTAAACTCTGAAATGATTTACTTTAATGGTTTATTATTAGATTCTGAAGATTATACTACTAACCTAGATTTAAGTGGTAAAGTAAAATCTGTAACATTTACATTAACACCTTTAACTGGTGATAAATTAAAAGCTTACGGTGTATACTAATAATTGATTTTTAAGAACATTAAATTGGGAAGGATTGACATCCTTCCCTTTAATGTTTTTTTTATATAAATAAACTTTAATAAAAAATAATAATATGGCAATAGTAATAAACGGACGAGGTGTTTGGGGTATTAGACCTACTCCTTCAGGTGCGTGGGTAAGACCAACGGACTGGTTGGCGATGCCTGCTATAGGTGCTCAAGAATTCATAGGATTGTTGGCGGTTACAGATGATGAAAGTAATCACATAGCTCTGCTTTGCGCGGGTGCGTATACTGTAGATTGGGGAGATGGTGTTGTTGAGAATTTCAGTGCAAATGTAAAAGCTGAACATACTTACGATTATGCGACGATAAGTGATACAACAATATCTGAAATAGGGTATAAGCAAGCTTTGGTTAGGGTTACTCCTCAAGCTGGGCAGAACTTGACAAAAATAGACATTTTACAGGGTCATAGTGTGTTTGGTACAAGAGAACATAACACATCTTGGCTTGACCTGTCTATAAAAGGAGTTAATATAACTTCATTGACGTTGGGTGGAAACTGGGCAAGACCAGGAATGTGTGAAAGGGTTGTCATAGGTCAGACTGGTACGATAGCTTCTATGAATGGTTTGTTTAGTAACTTTTATTCGCTTCGCACGGTGTCTATAGCGACAAGCTCGGCGACTACCAATTTCAATTATATGTTTAGCAGCTGCTGTTCGCTTCAAACCGTTTCGTTGTTCGATACGAGCGGCGGAACTACTTTCGCGAATATGTTTAATGGTTGCTATTCGCTTCAGACGATTCCTTTGTTTGACACGAGCAAAGGCACCAGCTTCGCGCAGATGTTCTTTGGATGTTCTGCTCTTCAGACTATCCCTTTGATTGATGTAAGCAAAGGGCTTGATTTCACCAGTATGTTCAATGGTTGTTCGGTTCTTCAGACGATTCCGGAAATCAACACTGCATTAGGAACCAATTTCACAACTATGTTTTACAACTGCTCATCGCTGAAATCAGTGACGCTTACAGATACAGGAAAAGCTACAACTTTCGCTGCTATGTTTCAACAATGTTATTCGCTGCAATCGGTTTCCTTGCCTAACACTTCTTTGGTACAAAGCTTCAGCTATATGTTCTTTGACTGTATTTCGCTTCAGGCGGCACCGTCGCTAGACACTGGAAAGGGAACAAATTTTGAATATATGTTCCAAGGCTGTCGTTTGATTCAAACGATTCCTTTGTATAACACCGCGCTGGGTACAACTTTTGCGGCTATGTTCCAAAACTGCATGTCGCTTCAGACGATTCCTTTCTTAAACACGGTTTCAGGTACGAATTTTGGGACTATGTTCAATGGCTGCTATTCGCTGGAATCAGTGCCATTGATAGATACTGCAAAAGGAACTAATTTCTTTGGTATGTTCCAATACTGCAACAAGCTTCAGACAATTCCTCTTTTCAATACTGCACTTGGAACTAATTTCCAAGTTATGTTCAACGGATGCTCGTCGCTTCAGTCAGTGCCATTGCTAAACACAGGAAAAGGGACTAATTTCACAAATATGTTTAGCGGTTGTGTATCGTTACAATCGACTCCCGCGTTCAATACTTCTTCGGGGACTACTTTCTATGGTATGTTCCTCGGATGTTCGGCACTGCAATCGGTATCGCTTTTTGATACAAGTAAAGGGCTTACTTTTGGACATATGTTTAGAAATTGTGCTATTCAAGGACTACCAGCTTTCAACGTATCGTCTTTGAATCTTATAAATAGTGGATGGGCTCAAGTTTTTGACGGAAGCGCGGCAATCGCAAAAGCTCCTTTTCAGGGAGGCAAAGTTTCGATGAGTTTCGCAAGTTTAAGCTTAGGTAGAAATGCGATAGTGGACATATTTAATGGATTAGCTACCGTTACTGTCGCTACAACAATAACCGTATCTGGGAATCCTGGGTTCGCGTCGCTAACATCAACGGATAGGTTTATCGCAACTAATAAAGGCTGGACAATAGCTTAATAAAAAAAAAACAAACAAAAATATGGCAATAGTTAATGAAAATTGGAGTAGACCAGCAGACTGGTTGGCTATTCCTACAATAGGAACTCAAGAGTTCATAGGGTTGTTGGCGGTGACCGATGACGAAAGTAATCACATAGCGTTGCTTTGTGCTGGTGCTTATACCGTAGATTGGGGAGACGGAGTCGTTGAGAACTTCGCATCTGGAATCAAGGCAGAACATGCTTATTCATACTCTGCGATAAGCAACAGCACAATATCAGAAAGAGGTTACAAACAAGTTTTGGTTCGAGTGACTCCGCAGTCGGGTCAGAATTTGACTACCGTAAATATAGCACAAACACATTCGCTAGTGTTGAACCGACACGTTTTGGGGTGGCTTGACTTGGCCATAAACGGAGCGAACATAACTACCTTGACCTTGGTAAACCCTTATGGGGGACCATATTTCGGTATGTGTGAACGTGTTAATGTTGGGTCGATTGGTAATATAACCACTTTTAGTTTAATGTTCAGTAGCTACAAATCACTACAATCGGTATCGTTTACCAATACGTCGACGGTGAATAGTTTCGCTAATATGTTTGAAGGATGTTCTTCGTTGCAGTCTGTATCGCTTTTCGATACGAGCAATGGCGTGAATTTTAGCTATATGTTTGCTAACTGCCCGGCTCTTAAATCAGTGCCGCTTTTCGACACTGGAAAAGGAACCAATTTTAGCTATATGTTCCAAAACTGCTATTCGCTTCAGACAATTCCTTTACTGAACACTATGGCAGGAACTACTTTCGCAAATATGTTCCAAAACAGCTATGTTCTTCAGACCATTCCTTTGTTGAACACCGCAAACGGAACCGCTTTTGACAACATGTTCAATGGATGTAGGGTGCTTCAATCGGTACCTTTGTTAAACACAGGAAAAGGAACTAATTTTAGCGGTATGTTTAATACCTGTTCGGCTCTTCAGACAATACCTCAGTTGAACACTGCTTTAGGAACAAATTTCAGCTCTATGTTTGTAGCTTGTACAGCAATTCAGACAATTCCTTTGCTAAACACTGGAAACGGAACTACTTTCGCAAATATGTTTAGCAGCTGCTATTCGCTTCAGACGATTCCTTTGATAGATACTGGAAAGGGAAATAATTTCTTGCAGATGTTCCTTAACTGTGCCTCTCTTCAATCAGTGCCTTTGCTGAACACCGTCTCAGGGATTAATCTTCAACAGATGTTTAATGGTTGTACTTTGATTAAAACCGTACCTTTGTTCAACACTTCACAGGGGACAAATTTAAGTAGTATGTTTTCAGGATGCAAGGCTCTTCAAACTGTACCTTTGTTAAACACTACTTTATGTACGAATTTTAGTTCTATGTTTTTGGGATGTAATGCCCTTCAATCAGTTCCATTGTTAGACACTGGAAAAGGAACTAACTTCGCTGCTATGTTCGCTGCTTGCAATTCGCTTAAAACAATACCTTTAATCAACACCGCGTTAGGAACTACCTTTGACAGTATGTTTAGTGGATGTGCATCACTCCAATCATTACCTTTGTTGGATACTAATAAAGGAACTAATTTCACTAATATGTTCTATAATTGTATATCACTTCAATCAGTTCCTAATCTAAATACTGCCTTAGGAACTAATTTTGGTAATATGTTTTACTCACAGGTTTCATCAATAGCAAAAGCGGCTCTACAAGGAACTAGATTTAGCATAAGCTATGCCAACACGATTTTAGCCAAAAATGCTGTATTATCTATATTCAACGGATTGGGAACGGCAGTAGGAACACAGACAATAACTATTTCTACAAATCCAGGATTTGCAGCAAAACCGCTAAACGCTTTACCTGGTTTGTCTTTGTGGGGAATAACAATTTTACCTTCAACACAAGATGTTTACGTATCTACTGATAATAACCAAATATACAAACAAACAGGCGGTGTAGGACCATTTGCACTTGATGCCACGGTGGGATTTTGGAATAGAGGAATGGGTGTTGATATTCAAAACAACGTATATGTTGTATCGGGCAATGGTACGGTTATCTATAAAAAGACAGGAGGGATAGGTTCTTGGTCTACGGTTGCATATACAGGTATTTCTGGTAATGGGACATGTATAGGTGGAGACTTTTTAGGAAACCTATACGTTGGTACTTCAACAGGACTATATAAACAAACAGCTCTAACAGGTTCGTTTGTGCAAGTTTATGCAGGAGGTATTTCTTCGTTTGACATATCACCGTTTGATGGTAGTGTCTATCTAGTAAGTGGAGGTGTTATATACAAGCAGACTGCTGGAACAGGTTCGTTCAATTCTGTACAAGCTCTTGGTAGTGGTATTTTAGTGTGTATGCCAAATGGAGATGTTTATGCTTCAAATGGTACTTTGTATAAGCAAACTGCAGGAACAGGCTCTTTTGTATCTATGGGAATGTTCACAAATTCTGGTTCTAATTCTACTCGTCAAATAGTTGACAAAGCTGATGGAACTTTCATTACCGCAGCGTATGGAGTAGATGTAACTTCTTTAGACTTCAACAAAGTAATAACTCCTACAGACAGAATGATAGCCATAAACAAAGGATGGACAATTGCATAACAATAAATAATAATAAATCAAAAACTACAAATTATGACAACACAAATTATCCCAGATTTTTACATTGAAATTACCGCTGAAGAAGGTAAAGAACTAGTAAATAAAAATGAAACACCTGAAATCAGAACAAAGAAAATCTATGTTCCACTTGAAGGTGACTACTCTATGTGGGTTGAAGAAAATGAACTAATCATTGACGAACCTCAAGTATAATATATTTATCAATACCCCCACTGTTAAGGTTGGGGGTTATTAACAATAAACTTTAATAAAAAATAAAAAATATGAACGGAAGAGGAAGATGGGGAGTTAAAATTAATACCCCCGCAATAATTTCTGGTAACGATACAGACGCTCAAGCGTTTATAACGGCAGCTGGAATAACAGATACAACTCAACAAAGTGCTATTAATACTTTAGTTACAAACTTAAAAGGTTATGGTATTTGGAGTAAAATGAAAGCAATCTATCCATTTGTTGGAGGGACTGCAAACTCACATAAATTTAACTTAAAAAATCCAGCAGATTCAAATGCTGCGTTTAGATTATCATTTCTTGGTGGTTGGATTCATAGCTCAACAGGAGCGAAGCCAAATGGTACGACTGGGTATGCAGATACTAAATTAACTCCATCAGTATCGTTAACTTTAAACAATACATCTTTAAGCTACTATTCAAGAACTAACGGGTATGTTTTAGGTGCTGAAATAGGAGCAAGAGTGTGGAACAGTAGTGATGTATCACTTGGAATTTATGGTAGTAGTGTTTTAACTGGTAGGGTAAATACATATTCCGATTCTGCAAATATTTCTGTAAGCGATACATTAGGACTTTATCAAATAACAAGGACTGGGGGTTCTACTCAAAAAGTATTTAAAAATGGAGCTAGCAATTCTGCAAGTATTACTACGTCAACAATAGCAGTTAATTATCCTATATATTTATCTGTTTTAAATGTAGGCGGAACGGCAACTTATTTTTCAAACAGGCAATGTGCCTTTGCGTCAGTAGGTGATGGACTAACAGATACAGAAGCTGCAAATTTTTACACGGCAGTTCAAACATTTCAAACAACACTTGGAAGACAAGTATAATAAATAACATAAAATAAATTAAAAAAATAAAAAAAATGGAAGTATATAAATTAACTGAAGAACAAAAAGATAACTTAATAGGACAATCTTATGACGGAGAACAATATTTCAATCCTACATTAGATGCGGATGGAAATTGGTTCATATCTATTGAAGAGATAAATTCTTGCAATAAAGAAGAATTTTTATGGATAAATGATTTACCAACGATAAATCATAATCCAATTATCCGTGAAATGTAAACTTAATTAAAAACTAAAAACCCTATGTAAAAATAGGGTTTTTTTTATATTTATAAGTTATATAATTAATTTATGAATAACATTAAAATAGGTATTACAATTACAATATTAACTCACGAAGATTCCATATGGACTAATGGTATTAAACTTAATACCTTAATCTTTACCACACTATTAAAAAAATCACTAAAAAATTATCAAGTCTGTTTATTAAACTCCACTGACTTAGACTTATCAACAAAGAAACCTAAATTTTTGCAAGGTGTTGATGTTTATAAATTTGAGGACAAATACGAAGAAATGGATTTGATAATAACTATGGGTGCTCAAGTTCACGAGAAATACTTAAAACATTTCAGGTCTTTACCGAACAAAAGAGTTGTTGCTTATAAATGTGGTAATAATTACATTGTACATACAGAAAATGTGTTATTTAAACCGAGTATAGATAGTCCATTCCAGTACGAAACAGAATTAGATGAGATTTGGTATGTTCCCCAACAACACGAAACAAATTGTGGTTATTATCAGACCTTACATAGAACCAAGTCTTTAATAGTTCCTTTTGTGTGGCATCAGTCTTATTTAATTGATACCATTGTTGATATTGAGAAGGAGTTTGTTCAAGGAAAGTTTAAGAAAGGGTTTAAGTATGATAGAACAAAGGAGAAGAAGGTTATTGGGACTATGGAACCAAATCTAAATATTGTAAAATATTGTTTAATACCAACAATGATTGTTGAGGAATCATATAGAACAGAAATAGGGAAAAATAAGATTGAGAAAATGATGATAACTAATTCTGAAAACATATCAAAACATAAAGAGTTTTTATCAATCATAAAAACTTTTGATTTACATACCGATGGTAAGATAAGTGCTGATGCTAGATATCAAACTTCTTATATGGTAAGTCAGTATTTGGATGTTGTTGTATGCCACCAATTACTAAACCCTTTGAATTACATCTATTTAGATGTTGCGTATATGGGTTATCCGGTATTACATAACGCACCTATGTGTAAAGATTTGGGTTATTATTATGAGGGTAGTGATACGAAAGATGGTGCAAAACAATTGAATTGGATATTGGAGAACCACGATAACCATATTGATGAGTATAATGAAAGAAATAAAAAAGCTCTATGGAGGTATTCGGTGAATAACCCCGAATTAGTTGCAACTTATGATAAATTAATCTATAATCTATTCAACGGAGGAAATCACGAATTAATTTATGACGAAACAACAAATTTATATAAAAATTTGTAATAATTAATATAATTATCAGTATGGAAAAATTAAGAATTGGAATAACCATAGGACTAAAATCAAATACGGAATCTATTTGGACTAACGGAATTAAACTAAACATATTAATTCTATTAAAACTATTAAAAAAATCTCAAAAAAATTATGAGGTTTGTTTATTAAATACGATGAAAGTTGATTTTACGGATAAACCGGATTATCTAAAAAACATTGATATTCATTATATTGATGATAAGTATAAAGAAATTGACTTGATGATTGTAATGGGTTCTCAAGTTACATCAAAAATACTTCAGGACTTCAAGAGTATGGAGAATAAGAAGATAGTATCGTATAAGTGTGGAAACAATTATATATTGGCTATGGAAGATATCCTATTCAAGGAAAATCCCCCAGGATTAAGTCAATACGAAACTGAATTTGATGAGGTATGGTATATACCTCAACAACACGAGACTAATCAGGGTTATTACCATACTTTATATAGAGCTAATTCACTTATTGTACCATTTTTATGGCATCAGGAATACCTTTTATCGGCGTTAGTTGATATTGAGAGAGGTTATCAAGGTAAGAAATTTGCTAAAGGTTACGCTTACAATCCGAATAAGGAAAAGAAGATGTTGGGAGTTATGGAACCGAACTTGAATGTTGTTAAGTTCTGTTTATTACCTATTATGATAGCCGAGGAATCGTATAGGACCGATATAGGGAAAGAAAAGATACATAAGATGATGATAAGTAATTCTGAAAATTTGGTTAAACACAACGGATTTATGTCATTATTAAAGTCATTTGATATGTATAAAGATAATAAATTAACTTCAGAAAAAAGATATCAAACGGCATATGTTGTAAGTCAGTATATGGATATTGTAATATGTCATCAATTACTGAATCCATTAAACTACATTTACTTGGATGTTGCATATATGGGTTACCCTGTATTACATAATGCTCCAATGTGTAAAGACCTTGGTTATTATTACGAGGGTAGTGATACAAAAGATGGTGCAAAACAATTAAACTGGATATTAGAAAATCACGATAAAAATCTTGATGAATATAATAAAAGAAATGATAAAGTGTTGTGGAGATATTCTGCTGATAACCCAAAATTAATTGAAACTTATGATATGTTAATTCATAATTTATTTAATGGTGGAAATCACGGATTGGAGTATGATGAAACAACTAATTTATATAAATAAGACTGGAGACTTATAATTTACATTTATAAGTCTCACACCTTATTTTTTATATTGCTTATAGTTAATCTCAACGAAGTCGTTAATTAATCTTTCCTTTTCGGCTTCATCATTGGAGTGAACCCATTTCCATATAAATGAGGTCTCAATACCTTTAAGAGATTGTTTTTTATGGTCAATCAAGGTGGTTAATACATTGATATCATCTTCACCCAAATCAAGGATAATGTTTAATTTATTTGAGATGAAATATAACTCAAATAAGTCGTAATTATCATAAGCAACTTTCGCCTCAATATATAATGTTGTTAATTTTTCATCATCAACTTTATCAGGGTGAGTTAGTTTAGCAATATCCCTAAATATCTTCTTAACCTTATCTTTTGTTGCCTTACTTACAATATCAGGATTAACAATCGGGTCTTTCTTTATCTTTTCTTGTTCTTCACTTTGTTCACGACTTTCCTCTTGTTTTTCTTCTTGTTTTTCACCTTCTTCAGGTTCAACAACTTCAGGTAATTCTATCTTACCATTAACTAAATTTAAGAAATCTTTTTGGTATGTGTTAACAACCTCTTTTTTATATTGGTCGTCTAACATAAGGAAAGTATATTCCTGGACTAGTCTTTGTATTTGTAGATTTTTTAGAGATGTGTTCAAAATATTGTTTACCTATAAATATTGTTTTTTTTATAATATCTTGTATTTTTTATATAAAAATATAATGGATAAAATCTTCATACAAATAGCCTCATATAGAGACCCCCAACTTAATCCAACAATTAAAAGTTGTATTGATAACGCAAAACACCCTGAAAATTTGGTGTTTGGGATATGTAATCAATATCATCCGGAAGATGAGTTTAACATTGACGAATATAAAAATGATGAACGATTTAGAATAACGGATGTTTTATATTCTGAGGCTGAAGGTGTATGTGCCGCTCGTCACGCTGTACAACAATTATATGGTGGTGAGGAATATACCCTACAAATTGATTCCCATATGCGTTTTGCACATAATTGGGATGTTGAATTTATCGGTATGATAAAACAACTACAAGATAAAGGAATTAAGAAACCTTTATTAACCGGATATGTATCATCATTTAATCCCGATAACGACCCAAACGAAAGGATTGTTGACCCTTGGGAGATGGTCTTTGACCGATACACACCGGAGGGGGTTGTGTTTTTTTTACCACAAACAATTCAGGGATGGACAACATTAACCGAACCAGTTCCATCAAGATTTTATTCAGCACATTTTTGTTTTACCTTGGGGGTGTTCGCCACAGAAGTGCGACACGACCCAAGTTACTATTTCCACGGAGAAGAAATATCAATTGCAGCAAGAGCTTACACTCACGGGTATGATTTATTTCACCCACATAAAACATTAATTTGGCACGAATATACTCGTTCCGGGAGAAAAAAACACTGGGATGATGATAAAGATTGGGGAAAAAGAAATGAAAGTTGCCATTTAAGAAATAGAAAACTATTCTCAATGGATGGGGAAGTTTATAACCCGAAAGAATTTGGAATTTATGGATTTGGTTCGGAGAGAACATTAACAGATTATGAAAAGTATTCAGGTCTTTTATTCTCAAAACGAGCCGTTCAACAATATACATTAGATAAGAAATATCCCCCAAACCCACAAGTATTTGAGACGGAGAAAGAATGGTTAGATAGTTACGCATCAATCTTCAGACATTGTATTGATGTTCATTTTAATTTAGTTCCGGAAACAGATTATGATTTTTGGGTGGTTGGTTTCCACGATGAAAAGGATGAAACATTATATAGACGAGATGCGGATATTAACGAGATTAATATGATGAAAAAAGACCCGGATGGGTATTGTAAAATTTGGAGAGAGTTTCAAACAATACATAAACCTAAATATTGGGTTGTGTGGCCACATAGTGTATCAAAGGGATGGTGTGAGAGAATAACAGGTAATTTATAATAAATTAAAATACTTAATATTTATATATAAAAAAAGACGATGAATTTTGACATTAAGAAAAATGCTACATTGCCAGTTTTGAAGCTTGCTGTGGTGAAAGATGGACGCAGTGATTATAATAATTTTATGAAACAAATTGAGGTTTCAGCATTATTTTTTTCAATGGTTGATACTGAAACAGGTATTCCAAAAATTATGTCAAGACCAGCGTCTTATGTTGAAAAAACTCAATTAGACCCAAACGCTGAACCGGAATATTACATATATTATCAATTTACTAATACTGATACTAATACTGTTGGTAGATATGAAGGGCAATTTATGCTGAAAAATAATGATGGTGTTTTAATTCTACCTGTTAGAGAAAAATTATATATTACAATCCACGATTCATTTATTGCTGACGACTTAGCTTATAATAGTTGTTATACTTCAGACTTCCCTTGTTGTACTCCATAAAAAAGATATTATGAAAATTATAATTACAGAAAATAGAATATACAACATCGCAAAAAAAGAATTAACAAAACACTTTGGTAACTTGACACCTGTTGAGTATGAAAGCTATCCGAATAGACTTTTTTATGTTGATGAAAAAGGAAATATTTATTTTGAACTTACTGATTGGAATAATGAAGTTTTTGTTGATTATAATACAATTTGGAGTTTTTTGGAAAATGTGTTTCAATTAGAATACAAACAAATTCAACAACTTACAAAAGAATGGATTGAAGAATGTTACAATTTGGAGGTTGGGGAGATTAAAATGTTAATTGGTAAGACATCATCACGATGGATTAATTTTACAAGAAAATATAAACATAACCTTGCAAAACAAGAATTAACCAATAGATTTGGTAATTTGACACCGGTTCAAGACAGTCCTATTTGGGTACTTTATGTTGATAAAAATAAAAAACCATATTTAGGGTTTAATAAGGAAACAGGTTATGCGAATTACGATTATTCAATTTTGGAATTTTTAGAAAATAATTTTCAGTTTAGTGGTAGTGATAATGAAAGAATTATTGCGAGTTGGATGGAAGAACATTATAATTTAAATTTAAAAGACATTTCTTTAAATTTTTTATAATTTTTTTTTTTGATAATTGAAATATTAGTTATATCTTTGACTTGTTGAAATGAAGGAAACAATATCTGAAAAAAAAAATAAATATTTTTTCCTAAAAAGTTTTGATAATTAAAATAAAAATAATATCTTTGACCTGTTGAAATGATTAAGGGTTTGCGGTTTCCCTAATAAAAAATCGTGCGGAACTTATACTTCTGCGGTAACTTAAAATAAGGATGATGTCCGAATACGTCTTAGGATGGTGGTTATCAGCTTTCCCATATACAGCTGAATGGGCGGTTATTAACAGCCGATAAATATACGGTTAGGTATAAAAGGAGACTTCGGTCTCCTTTTTTAGTTATATAAGGTCTTTAATATTTTGACTTCTTTTTAGTTCAGGTGTGTCAAAAAAGAATTCACCTTTAATTTGGGTTATAAAGTTAATTTTATATTGTTTTTTATCTTCCTTAAAAACCTCAATTATTTCCGAATAGTCACCTTTCCTTAATAATAAAGTTTTACCTGATTTATCTGGCCAATTTTTTTTTCCGTTATTAATATAATTAACAATTAAGTTAAAATTTTTCATTAATAAATCAATACCTTCAAATGGGTGGGGTCTAACTATTTTTTTATGACTATATTTCCCAGGTTCATTGGTAGTTGGGTCAATATCCATATATTCAGGTTCTAAATCTCTAAGGATTCTTTGTATCCAATGGTCTTTAAGACTTAACTGAAAAAACATTTTACATCCTAACTTACCATCTTCATTGGGTTGAATAGATTCTTCAGGGCAAAATCTTCTATGACCTTTTTTATTTCTAACATTATTGTATGAATTAATCTTCATCTCCAAATCGGTAGTTAATTTGTTAGGAATGTTAACCGTAGCGGTACCTTCAGATAATATTTCTGTTAAGAAACCTTCAGGTAGAATTATTTCCTCAATGGTAACCCTATTAGTTACATGTTCTCGTAATATTTGTTTAATTAATTCTTTCATATCATTTATAAATATTACTTACTCCCAAAAAATTGACAAATCATATCAAATATCTTATCATTGATATGAACAAGACAAACCTCATCAACATGGGAGCTAATAAGTCATCTAAAACAATTTTATTATGATATCACAAGAAGACATTGAGAAATTCCTACAAGGGAATGACGACGAAAAATATATTGTATCGGTTGAATACGACTACACCACTGATGCTATCTACAAAGTTATTGAAGACCCCATTAAAGGTAAATTTATTAAAAAAGACACCTTCACCCCATTCTGTTGGGTTGGAGACCTTAGAGGTGTTAATTTTTACCAAGGGTCAAAAGACTTACAAAAAGCCGCAATGACCAAATACGGAATTATGATTATCAAACTTGAAACAAGTGGTAACGAACGACTTGAGAACGGATTGAAATTTATGGTTAAAGCCATGAAAGGATACCGGGCGTTAGTCCAATTCTTCCGTGATGGAAACCTTGACCCTTGGGGTGAATCCGCAAAAGATAAATTATTAATCCTTCCCCCAGTTGAACAATACCTAATCTCAAAAGAAAAAAGGTTATTCAAGGGGTTTGCAGAATACAATGATATTACCAGACTTGTTTATGACTTGGAGACCACATCTTTGGAACCAAAGGATGGAAGAATATTCATGATTGGAATCAAAACAAATAAAGGTTACCAAAAGGTTATTGAATGTTCAAATATTGATGAAGAAAGAAAAGGACTTGTTGAGTTCTTTAATATCATTGATGAACTTAAACCAAGTATCATCGGTGGATACAATTCAGCGAACTTTGACTGGTTTTGGATATTTGAAAGATGTAAAGCTCTTAACCTTGATATTAAAAAAATTAGTAAATCACTTAACCCAAAAAAACCAATCGGGCAAAAAGATGGTATGTTAAAACTTGCCAATGAAGTTGAAAGGTTCAACCAAGTAACTCTTTGGGGGTATAATGTTATTGATATCATTCACTCCGTTAGACGAGCTCAAGCCATTAACTCCGGAATCAAATCCGCAGGTCTGAAATATATTACACAATACATCAAAGCAGAAGCTCCTGACCGAGTATATATTGACCACACAGAAATCGGGTCAATGTATGCCAAAAAAGAAGAGTATTGGTTAAACCTAACAAATGGTAAATATAAAAAAGCTGATAACCCAACATTTGATAATTTAGATACCAGATTCCCCGGGACTTACACCAAAGTAACAGGTGATAATATCGTGGAAAGATATCTTGACGATGACTTAGAAGAAACCCTTCTTGTGGATGATGAATTCAACCAAGGGACTTTTCTACTCGCAACAATGGTTCCAACCACATACGAAAGAGTATCCACAATGGGTACCGCAACACTATGGAAAACTATTATGCTCGCGTGGTCATACAAATACAATTTAGCCATACCACAGAAAGAAGAAAAACAAGACTTCGTGGGGGGTTTATCAAGACTATTAAAAGTGGGTTATTCTAAAGATGTTCTTAAACTGGATTACTCATCCCTGTATCCTGCCATACAACTAGTTCATGATGTATTCCCTGAATGTGACGTAACTAATGCAATGAAAAGTATGTTGGGGTATTTCAGAAACTCCCGTATCACTTACAAAAATTTAGCAAAAGAATTTTATGAAACAGATAAGAAAAAATCATTAACATACGATAGAAAGCAGCTTCCGATTAAGATTTTTATAAATTCACTATTCGGAGCGTTATCGGCACCCCATGTATTTCCTTGGGGTGAAATGAAAAGTGGGGAACAGATTACTTGTACCGGTCGTCAATATCTTCGTCAGATGGTGAAGTTTTTTATTAAGAAAGGGTATACACCTTTAGTACTTGACACCGACGGCTGCAACTTTAGTCTTCCGGACGAAAGTATTGAAGATAGAAAATATGTCGGTAGAGGGCTTAATTGGTTGGTTAAAGAGGGGAAAGAATATTGTGGTTATGATGCGGATGTTGCGGAATTTAATGATAAATTTATGCGTGGTGAAATGGGCGTAGATTGCGACGGAACATGGGATTCTTGTATTAACTTAGCGAGAAAGAACTACGCAACAATGGAAAGTGATGGAAAAATTAAACTTACCGGTAATACAATTAAGTCAAAAAAATTACCTCTATATATTGAGGTGTTTTTAGATAAAGGTGTTAGATACTTACTTGAGGGTAAAGGTCAAGAATTTATTGAATATTATTATGAATATATTCAGATTATCTTTGATATGAAAATTCCATTAAAACAAATCGCACAAAGAGCTAAAGTTAAATTGAGTTTAGACGATTACAATAAACGAAGTACTCAGAGAACTAAAGGTGGTGCGTTTATGTCCAAAATGGCTCATATGGAACTTGCTTTAAAACATAAACTGAAAGTGTCGTTAGGTGATGTAATATCTTATGTTAATAATGGAACTAGAGCTTCACATGGTGATGTACAAAAGAAAGGTGATACAGTTCAACTAAATTGTTATATGTTAGATGTTGCTGAACTTGAGAATAATCCTGATATGAGTGGTGAATATAATATTCCAAGAGCTATAGCAACTTTCAATAAAAGAATTCAACCATTATTGGTAGTATTCAAGGAAGAAACTAGAAAAGGGTTACTTGTTACTGACCCTGAACAAAGAGGATTTTTTACCAAAGAACAATGTCAATTGGTTAATGGTTTACCGTTCAAGGAAAGTGACCAAGATACGGTTGAGGACTTATTAACAATATCAGAAAATGAGGTTAAGTATTGGGATAAAGTTGGTATTGACCCTAACTACATTTATGAGTTAGCTGAACCTGGGTGGGAAGATTTTATATAAAATTAGTTAAAAAAATGTTAAATTATTGTTTTTACTTAAAATTTAGATATTTATAGATATGGGAAGACCAACAAAAGATTATAATGATAAAAAAATAAGTATTAGTATTTGTTTGGAAAAAGGTGTATATTACCGAATTAAAAGTGATGGTGAAAAACCTTCCCGTATAATTGAGAAATTATTGAAAGAGTATTATGGAAACAAAGACTTGTAGAAAATGTTTAATTGAAAAACCTTGTGACTTATTTGGTAAAAATAATCAAAATAAAGATGGGTTAAAAAGTTATTGTAACGATTGTAGAAAGGTTGAAAGTAAAGAATATCGAGAACGAAATCCTGAAAAGAGAAAAGAAACTATAAAAAATTATTACCATAATAATATTGATAAAGAAAAACTAAGGTTAGAAAAATATAAATTAGAA
>Ga0247722_10000496_pt1 | contig 24022 bp, 21 predicted proteins | sample MSEWelMarce3H_FC_FD_189094 | JGI IMG/M metagenome (GOLD analysis project Ga0247722, IMG submission 189094) | Subsurface sediment microbial communities from gas well in West Virginia, United States - MSEEL Well Study Marcellus 3H_FC | ecosystem: Environmental > Terrestrial > Deep subsurface >... | reverse complement strand
GGGCAAGCTGTTATCAATCTTCAACTCCTCGGCTTTAGCACTGGCAATGAATTCTTTTAAGCTGATTCTAGAGTGCCCCAATACTCCAAACCCATGGGTGCACGTTGGCTTTCGTAAAGGAGCCAACCGGCGGCAAGTGCTGACTAAGTTTGCTGGGGATAAAACCTATTACTTGGGGTTGAAATGAGCCGACTCACCACACTTGTTCTTGTTGCCTTGTGTTTTTTGGCTGCGCTACTGATTGCCATCAATTTGCACCAGGGCCAGAAGCACAAATCCGAACTGCTGCAAATTGAGCTGACCGCCAGCGAGCAAGACAAGACCCAGCAAGCGGCCTTGCTTGAGCAGCTTTACAAAGCCAGCAGTGACAACGACAGCGCCCAAGCTGATTTACGCAGCAGCCTTGAAAGCGTTAATACCGCGCTCATTAAAAACAAACGCGCTATGGAGCAACTTAAAAATGAAAGCAAAGAAGTCAGGGATTGGGCTGATGCTCGCCTGCCTGCTGATGTTATCCGCCTGCGCCAGCGCCCCGAAATCGCCAGCGGTGCAGCTTATCGAGATTGGCTGTCCAGCCGTGACGGCCTGCCGCTTGCCAGCGAGCCAAATCGAAACCAACGGCGATCTGAATCAAGCGATTGATGATCTGGAAGCCGCGTGGCATAGCTGCGCTGCGCAAGTCGATATGATCCAAAGCTGCCAATTAAAAATGAAGGTGGCAAGACAGCCTATTGGAGCCATGCACCTCCTAAATGAAGTGAGCTTAGGAGGCCGAGTGTGTATTGGCGACTTACACAGTTGCGATGTGTTGGCCCCCTGAGTTGGAGGCATATTGGTGCAGGGGTGTGGAAAGCGTTGGCAATAAATTATGCGCTGCACGTAAAAATCCACGTGCGATAGAAGTGCCGTCCAAGAAGCAGTAAACGCTTGATTTTGTTGCATGCAATTTTGGTAATGCAATGAAACAAGAAAGCAAATAAAGTCACGCAACGGTGTGCCGGTTTTTGTGCCGGTCACTGTGCGGGTTTGTGCGGCTTAATGTGGGGTTTTACGGTTTTTTGGCTTTGGGCAAAGCGCTGCAACCGTTAATTTCATTGGTTATTAGATATGCGCTACAATAACGCCAAATATGTGATAAGGATGTGACAGTAATGAGTATCAAATCTGACAAGTGGATTCGCCGCATGGCCGCCGAGCACGGCATGATCGAGCCATTTGTGCCTGGGCAAGTTAAAGAAGTAAATGGCGAACGTATTGTTTCTTATGGTACTTCTAGCTACGGCTACGATATTCGCTGTGCGGATGAATTCAAAGTTTTTACCAATATTAACTCGACCATTGTTGACCCAAAAAACTTTGACGAAGGCAGCTTTGTGAATGTTTCTGGTAAGGGATATTGCATTATTCCGCCAAATTCTTTCGCCTTGGCACGCACTGTGGAGTATTTTCGTATTCCGCGTAATGCACTGACCGTGTGCTTGGGTAAATCCACTTACGCGCGTTGCGGCATTATTGTGAATGTCACCCCGTTTGAGCCAGAGTGGGAAGGCTATGTAACGCTGGAGTTCTCTAACACCACGCCGCTCCCTGCAAAAATTTACGCCAACGAAGGCGTAGCGCAAGTCTTGTTCTTTGAGGCGGATGCGGATGATATCTGCGAAACCTCCTACCGTGATCGCGGTGGCAAGTATCAAGGCCAAAGTGGCGTAACGCTGCCTAAAACCTAAGCTTTACGTTTCTTTCTTGCAGGCCCGTATCCGTACGGGCCTGTTTTTTGATTAATACCCCAAGGATTGCCGATGACCCCGCTTATTTCTGCTTCGCAATTACAAGAACAGCTGGCCGATGTGTTGCTGATCGATTGCCGCCATGATTTGGCTAATCCGCAGGCGGGGCGATTGGCCTATGCAGAAGGCCATTTGCCGGGTGCGCATTTCTTGCATCTGGACGATGATCTTTCTGGTCTTAAAACAGGGACGAATGGCCGCCATCCTTTGCCTGATCCGCAAATTTTGGCGAATAAGCTGGCGAGTCTTGGAGTAAGTCGTAATCGCCGTGTGGTGGCTTACGATGCGCAGGGTGGTATGTATGCAGCCCGATTGTGGTGGCTGCTGCGCTGGCTGGGGCATGATCAAGTGCAGGTTTTGGATGGTGGGATGGCGGCTTGGCAGGGCGGAGTGGTTAAAGACTTACCCGTATCAGTCGCTGCCAAATGGGTTCCGGAACTGCGTCCTGAGTTAAAGGTGGATGTAAAAGAGGTGCTGGAAAACATCCAAAGTGCCGTTTTTACCGTGGTGGACGCTCGTTCTCCTTCCCGTTTTATGGGTGAGGGTGAAACAATGGATCCGGTGGGCGGGCATATCCCTGGGGCAATTAATCGTTTTTTTCAAAATAATTTGCAGGAAGATGGCCACTTTAAACCTGTGGACGTGCTAAAGGCCGAGTGGCAGCAGCTGCTGACCGGTCTGGATGCAGGTCAAACCGTGCAACAATGCGGCTCGGGCGTAACCGCTTGCCATAATCTGCTGGCGCTGGAAGTGGCGGGATTAAGTGGGGCGAGGCTCTATGCCGGTTCTTGGAGCGAGTGGTGCGCGGACGCTGCAAGGCCTTTTGCCTGATTGCTTACATAAGTATTGCTGCTGGGTTTCCTGGCGAATGCCCGCTGGTAAAAAAACCGGTGGGTTTTTTCTTGCTGTTTTATATATAAAATTATATTATGTATTTATATATTTTAAAGGTGAAAGAAAAAATGAGCCACAACTACAAAGAAGTCGTAAATGACATCAGCGCACAGCTTGCCCAAATGAATAAAGCGATCCCGGCAACTATGGCGGGCTTTGGTCAAATGGCCAAAGCCACTCACAGCGATGGTGCGCTGGATAAAAAAACCAAAGAATTGATCGCAATGGCCATTGGTATAGCGGCCCGTTGTCAGGGCTGTTTAGGCTTTCATGCCAAGGCGTGTGTGAATCTGGGTGTGAGCCGTGCGGAGTTTATGGAGATGCTGCAAGTTGCCATTTATATGGGCGGCGGCCCCAGTGTGATGACGGGGGCGGAGGCTTTGCAGGCTTATGAGGGGTTTGGCGGGGAAAAGGCGGCTTAAGTGCTGAAGTAATATCCAGAAAAAACGGCTTTGAATGAACTCAAAGCCGTTTTTTAATGCCCAGTTTATTTGGGTGGTTTAGGCCATCTATCTGTGGTTGTGGTGGCGCGTAGCCAGCCACGCAAAATATCAACTTCTTCTCGTTCCAGATTGGCGCGGGTAAACATGCGGCGCATTCTGGGCATCAGGCGCTTAGGGGCGTCGGGTTTAAGAAAACCAATCGTACTCAGCGTTTCTTCCAGATGGGTAAAGAAATGCTCCATTGCATCGTGCGTGGCGCTGTCACGGCTTTCGGCAAGATAGGATACGTCGTCAGCAAGGGTTGCGAAGATTTCGTATGCGAATACTTGCACGGCTTGCGCCAGATTCAGGCTGGAGTAATCCGGATTGGTAGGGATGGTGGCCATGCGGTTGCAAAGCAGCACTTCATCAATAGTGAGGCCAGACATTTCCGTGCCAAACACCAGGGCAATATCCTGGCCCGCCTGGATGGTCTGAATAATTTCTGGCGCAAGCTGCCTTGGGGTTTGTAATGGATGCGCCAGCTCTCTGCGGCGGGCGGTAAGGGCAATTTGCAAGGTGGTGCCTGCCAGTGCTTCTTCCATGCTGCTCACCACAATGGCGGTATCAAGCACATCGTCGGCATTGCTGGCTAAGGCAGTAGCCGTTTCTGAGGGAAATTCTTTGGGGTTAATCAAATATAGTTGGCTGATTCCCATCGTTTTCATGGCACGGGCGGTTGAGCCGATATTACCTGGGTGTGAGGTGTGAGAAAGCACAACTCGGATGCGCGAAAGGCAGCTAAGGGCAGAATTACTTGATGGATTTGTATTCATTATGTTTATTCATTTTGATAGCACAGGTAGAATAGCGGCCAATCTTATATCGGGTAGCTGCGAGGACTGCAGTGTTGCTTTGGCCGAATTATACCGCGCTTGGGCCTTACGCTTCTTTTTTTGCTGCCACCCTCATTGATCTTTTACTTTTATTCAGGAATAGCCATGCATCCAATGCTCAATACCGCTGTGCGTGCCGCGCGCCGCGCCGCTTCAATTATCCAACGTGCATCTAGCAATTTGGATCACCTTACGGTAGAAAAAAAAGGCCAAAATGATTTTGTGTCTGAAGTAGACCGTGCGGCAGAGCAAGCCATTATCGATACCATTCTCGAAGCGTATCCAACGCACGCCATCTTGGCCGAAGAATCAGGTCGCCGCGGCGAATCAGAATACACATGGATTATTGATCCATTGGATGGCACCACTAACTTCTTGCATGGCGTTCCTCAATACGCAGTATCTATTGCGCTAGAGCATAAGGGTGTGATCACCCAGGCCGTGGTTTACGATCCTTGCCGCAATGATTTATTCACGGCAACCCGCGGTGTTGGTGCTTATTTGAATGATCGCCGTATCCGCGTATCCAAAGTACGTGAATTATCTGAAGGATTGATCGCTACGGGCTTTCCATATACCCGCTTCGATAATCTCGAAAACTACATCAATATTTTCCGCGATATGACACAAAAATCAGCGGGTCTGCGCCGCCCAGGTGCTGCTGCCTTGGATCTGGCTTATGTGGCATGTGGTCGTTACGATGGTTTCTTTGAATTTGATCTTAAAACTGTTGATATTGCGGCGGGCTCTCTGCTGGTGCAAGAAGCGGGTGGTTTGGTTACCGATCTGAATGGTGAAGAGGGTTTCTTGCAATCTGGCGATATTCTTTGTGGTACACCCCGCGTATTTGGCCAAATGTTGTCAGTAATTCGTCAGCACAACGCTTGAGTTTTGCTTTGAATCGTTTTAAAAGGTCTGTAGGCACAGAGGTAAGCTGAGATCATAGAGCGCATAGAAAAAATATTTTGTGCTTTGTTACGTGGCTCGCCTCTTTAAAAAGCGTCATCTTCGATGGCGCTTTTTTTATCTGCTGTAGGGTGGGTTAGACCAAGCTTGAAGCTGATTTAGGGTGCGATCGTTGTCGAGCTCACCCCTTTATGGCGTTATGGTGGGTTACTGCCAAGATAGAGTCGCGCCAGTGTTTAGTGCCTTGATCGGCCTAAGATTTACTTTGGTTTAAATGAAAATAAATTAATGGTTAAGGAGTAAAAAAATGGCGGAAAATTCAAACAAGAAGAGTGAGGCCAAGAGCGCCAAGCCAACTCACACGCCATTTATGCAGCAATACCTGCGTTTAAAGAGCGATCACCCCGATAAACTGCTGTTTTATCGTATGGGTGATTTCTATGAGTTGTTTTTTGACGATGCGATACGCGCGGCAAAGCTGCTGGATATTACGCTGACCACTCGCGGTTCAACAGCTGGCGAGCCGATTCGGATGGCGGGTGTGCCTTATCATGCTGCCGAGCAATATTTAGCCCGACTGGTGAAAATGGGCGAATCGGTAGCAATCTGCGAGCAGGTTGGTGAGGTAACAGGGAAAGGGCCGGTTGATCGCAAGGTCATGCGTATCGTTACCCCAGGTACGCTGACCGATACTGCCTTGATGGATGTAAAGGTAGAGAATCGCTTGTTGGCGCTGAATTTTGCGCGCGGCAAGATGGGTATGGCTTGGTTGTCACTCGCTTCGGGTGATTTTGCCCTGATGGATAGCACACCAGAAAAGCTCGCTTCAGAGATAGAGCGCTTACGCCCCGCTGAGATTTTAGTCAGTGATGATGCAGGGCTGGCGATGTTTGACCACTTTCAAAATGGCTCTGCCGTCATCAGAAAACTACCGCCTTGGCAGTTTGAAGTGGCGAGCGCCGTACGCAATTTAAGCCGTCATTTTGAGACCCATGATTTATCTGGTTTTGGTGTGGTAGACGGTATGTTGGCCCTAGGCTCCGCAGGTGCCTTGCTTGAGTACGTGCGTAGTACGCAAGGTGGCGCATTGCCGGTATTGGCTGGGCTGCGATGTGAATTGCAAAGCCAGTATATTGAGCTAGACGCGGCAACGCGGCGTAATTTAGAAATCACCGAAACGATTCGAGGTGAAACCTCCCCAACTCTATTCTCTTTGCTAGATCACTGCGCAACGGGCATGGGCTCGCGTTTGCTGCGTCACTGGCTGCATCATCCTCTGCGCTCTCAGCCGAAAATTTTACAACGCCAAAATGCTATTGCCGCCTTGTTGACGACGGGGCTATTTACGTCTATCCACACGGCGCTTGATTGCATCAGCGATGTAGAACGCATTACGGCCCGTATCGCCTTAGCCAGCGCGAGGCCACGTGATTTATCTAGCTTGCGGGATAGCTTGGCGGGCTTGCCTGCCTTGCTGCAGGTGTTGCCAGAAGATGAGTTCTTTGCGGCATTGGCTAAGGCGCTTACGCCAGATGCTCAGATTCTTGAGTTGCTGAGTGCCAGCATTAAAACTGAGCCATCCGTGGTGCTGCGTGAAGGAGGGGTGATTGCCGATGGTTATAGCGCCGAACTCGATGAATTACGCGCCATTCAAACGCATGGCGGGGAATTCTTGTTGGCATTAGAGGCGCGTGAGCGTGAGCGCACGGGCATCCCAACGCTAAAGGTAGAGTACAACCGCGTGGCGGGTTACTTTATTGAAATTACTAATTCTTACGCGGGCGCAGTACCGGATGATTATCGCCGCCGCCAAACCATGAAGAATGCCGAGCGCTATATCACGCCTGAGCTCAAGTTATTTGAAGATAAGGCCCTGAGTGCACAAGAGCGCTCTTTGGCATTAGAGAAATCCCTGTATGAAGATTTGTTGCAACGCTTGCAGCCTTATCTAGGTGCTTTACGTTTGGCGGCACAAGGTTTGGCGACGGTGGATGTGTTGGCAAGCCTGAGCGATACGGCCGAGCGCGGCAGCTATATCGCGCCGCAATTTGTGGATGGGCAGCTCTTGCATATCGAGGCTGGCCGCCATCCGGTGGTTGAGGCGCAGATTGATGACTTTATCCCCAACGATGTCGATTTTTCTGTGGTGCGAAAATTGCTGCTGATTACTGGGCCAAATATGGGCGGTAAATCAACTTATATGCGTCAAGTGGCCTTGATTGTATTGCTGGCCCATGTGGGGAGCTTTGTTCCGGCCCAAAGTGCTGTCATCGGCAAACTTGATCGCATCTTTACCCGTATTGGGGCATCGGATGATTTGGCGGGTGGGCGCTCAACCTTTATGGTGGAAATGACCGAAACCGCCAATATTTTAAACAATGCCTCGGAGCACTCCTTAGTTTTGATGGACGAAGTGGGGAGGGGGACGTCCACCTTTGATGGTTTGGCCTTGGCGTGGTCAATTGCGAAATCCCTTATCGAGAAAAACCGTGCCTATACCTTGTTTGCCACGCATTACTTTGAGCTAACGCGTTTGGCACAAGATTATCCAGTAGTGGCTAATGTGCATTTAGATGCCGTTGAGCACAAAGATAAGATTGTGTTTTTGCACGCCGTACAGGAAGGCCCTGCATCACAAAGTTATGGTGTGGCCGTGGCGCAGTTAGCTGGTGTGCCGAAGGATGTGGTGAGAGCGGCAAGGAAAAAATTACTCGAGCTTGAATCCAATAGCGTACAAGGCGGCATGCAGGGGGATTTGTTTGCATCCGCCGCTGCCGCGCGGATCGAGCCTGATTCGCATCCTTTGTTAGATGCGTTGGCAGAGGTCGATCCAGATGCTTTAAACCCACGAGAAGCGCATGATTTATTGTATCGCCTCTGCGCTCTGCGCTCTGCGCTAAGCTGGTTTGATCTATATCTTTGAGTTTTTTTGGGGGTGCAATGGCTTTGCAGAGGGGGAGGATAGCCTCTGATACTGTACTAAGAATCATGCGCAAAATACTTTGGCTTTTGCAAAGCGCCCCCTATAATTGAATCATCCGTGCTCCATGTTTGTGTTTATCCCACTAAAAAGCAGTGTTAATGGGTGAAAATTAGCATTAAATACTTAAATTTTTAAGTTTTAAGCAAAAAACTCGAAATAATGTAAATTTTACCATTTGGAATGTAAGGCTGTTTGCTAGTATAAATCCATAAGCAAATATGCTTTTCCTAAGAGGGAGTGGCTGTGAATACGGTGTCTGATCTTACAGTGGCGGGGCGTGATAACCAGGGCAGCACTTTACTGGAGATTGCATCTCTTTTATCGGATGGAGCGCCTAATGAAGGGTTCTCTTTAACGGAGTTAAATACGAAGGCTTCGGCGGAGTTAAAGCGTTTCGGTTCAGACTTGCAAGGCCAATTGGGATTGATAGGCGTCACGGTTCCTCCTGCTTTGCAGCTCAGAGGAGATAATGTTGGGGCTTTGCATGTCATTGGTGAGCATGTACTAAAATCTGAAATTGAAGTTTTTTTAAATGCTAATACCCGTATTCTGAAATGGTATAAAGAAGTAGAAGTGATGCATGAAATTTTACGCAGCACACAATTGGGTGAAGGACAAAGCTTAGAAAATCAAGTTTTCAACTTGGGTTTAACCAGCTTGGGCTGCGTTGCTTTTTTTTCTATGCTGTAACAGTGCCGTGTTGTTAATGTTTGTTTCATCATTGTGATGAAACAAACGTCAATAGCCAGCTGCAGAAAAGCTTGCCGCCGCCGAGAGTTTATCGGCGGCGTTGTTATTCCGAGGGATGAATATCCTGTAGCACGCATATTCAGGTTATAATCCTCTGTTTTTTTGGAAAGAAACGCACATGAAAACCACCCGATCACGTCGCCCCCAGCCGGCTATTGCAGAGCGTAAGGCCAGCGAGCGCACCGCGCAGTCCGCAGGTGTGGGTAAGCGTACGGGTGGCAAGCCCGCCGGAGATGAATACTCAACCCGCAATCCCGCCTTTGGCAAAGCAGCTGTAACCAGTGCAAAGCCCACAGCCGGCCGTGGGCGGAATGCGCCAAGTGCAAGTGCGCCAGTCGCTGGCCGAGGCCGCAATGTTGCAGTGGGCACTCCTGCTGCGTCACCAGCGCAAGGGCGTGGTCGTCCAGTTGCTGCGCCAGTTGCGCAGCAAACACGTGGTGGCCGAAGTGGCCGTGGTGCGGATTTGCCAGCGTCCGCTTATGAATCCAGAGGGCTGCGTACCCCACGCTCTAAACCAAACCCGCAGGGCGGCAAAGCTGAACGCCCAACTTTTGAAGCGCACAAGGCCGTTGCAGCTGCCAATGCCGCCGTTGGTATTGAAGACGAAACCCGAAAAATCAAATACAAAACGGTGAGCCGTGCTCGCCGTATGCAATTGCGCCAAGGCTCGGTTAAAGAGCTGCAAATGCAAAAAGAATTACGTGAACGCCGCGTTGCCACCACAGAAATCCCAGCCGAGCGTCTGCAAAAAGCGCTGGCCTTTACCGGCTATGGCTCACGCCGTGCCATGGAAGACGCGATTGCAGCAGGCAAAGTATCGGTAAATGGTAAAATTGCCGCTTTGGGTAGCAAGGTTAGCTTGGGTGACGATGTTCGCTTTGATGGTAAGAAAGTTGTATTGAAATGGCCAGATCGCTTGCCGCGTATCGTGATGTATCATAAGCAAGAAGGCGAGTTGGTGAGCCGTGATGACCCTGAAGGCCGTGTTACCGTGTTTGATCGCCTGCCACGTTTAAAATCTAGCAAATGGGTTGCGGTTGGCCGTTTAGATTACAACACCAGTGGTCTGTTACTGTTTACTACATCGGGTGAACTGGCCAACCGCATGATGCACCCTAGCTTTGAAGTAGAGCGTGAGTACGCAGTACGTGTATTTGGTGAGCTGACACAAGAGCAAATCAATGAAATGCTCAAAGGTATCGAATTAGAAGATGGCACGGCCCATTTTGCCAGCCTACAGCGCCGTGGTGGCGAGGGCTTTAATCACTGGTATCACGTTGTGCTTAAAGAGGGCCGTAACCGTGAAGTGCGTCGGATGTTCGAGCATTTTGGTTTGATTGTTAGCCGTTTGATTCGCGTACGCTTTGGTGCAATGACTCTGCCTGGTCGTTTACGCCGTGGTCATTTTCACGAACTAACCGAGTTAGAAATCTTAGGTGTAATGCGTTGGGCTGGCCTGAAAATCAACGGCCGCCAAGCTGACGAGTAAGCCTCATGAGTAAAGCGTTTATTCGGGAAACCGAAACCTATGATGATGAGCTGCCTAGCGAGCTACGTGTGCCCGCTGGTAGTAAAAATTATATGACCCCCGGTGGCTGGCGTAAAATGAAGGCAGAATTTGCTCAGCTGGTGCAAAAAGAGCGCCCCGAATTAACGCTACTGATCAACTGGGCCGCCTCTAATGGCGATCGCTCAGAAAACGGTGACTATATCTATGGTAAAAGGCGATTGCGTGAAATTGACCGACGCATTCGTTTTTTAACCAAACGTCTTGAGTTAGCAGAAGTCATTGACCCAGAGCTGCGCGAAGCGACTGATCAAATCTTTTTTAGCGCTACGGTGAGCTACTTAAGAGAAGATGGCAGGAGCGAGACGGTGGCGATTGTAGGTGTGGATGAAACTGATAAGAAGCGTCACTATATTAGCTGGACATCCCCCGTTGCTAGGGCGTTGATTAAGGCTCGTGAAGGCGATGCCGTGCTCTTGCGCACTCCCGCCGGAATCGAAGAACTAGAAATTACTGACGTGATCTATCAGGCACTAGACACCGAAATGCCTAGTTTCTAGGTGTTTTACTTGGTATTTGCTTGCGGTACCTTCTCCCCATCGATACCTTACAACGACCCCGTAATAGTCTTTTTCGCCGCGTTTTACGTAATATGGCGATGCGTATTGTGTTCGCTGGCGCACTACTGTCGACATTAAGCTATTACTGGAGCTACGTTAACTTCCAAGAAGAAGCGCTCGCTAATTTAGCGCAATATATTTCGGCGCGTAGCCAATTAGAAAGTGAGTTATTTGAATAGGCATAAGCAAATACTAAAATTGTGCGCGATGAATTTTTGCGCCGCAATGTATTGCTTGATGAGACTGATCCTGCCCCTGCATTTCATTCCCTGATTGCGCAAGATAAAGATGGAATGTGGCGTGTTCGCGTGCAAAAAGATGATTTCGAGCGCAAAGCAACCATTGCAATTTTGCCCGATATTCCATAAACGCCCACGTTTATGCGCCAAGTATTCAAGGGATGGCGCATTTGATTGCTACTCGTTTGGATGAATGGCCTAGAGAGCGGGTGTTGGATCGGTTGGCTGGTATTGGCTTGCTTGCAGATCGTACTCAGTGCATTTTGAGTAATTTATTAGATCACGAAGCATTAGAAAGTGGTTCTGTGCAGATTCATATGGAGTCGCTTTGTTTAACTTTATTGCAAGAGTTGTTATCCAGTTGGGAAGAGCGTCTTTCGGCTAAGCAGCAGGTTTGTTTATTGGTGACTTGCAATGAGCCCGTATGGGCAGACCGGCAAGTGTTGTGGCAAGTGCTGGATAATCTACTATCTAATGCGTCAAAATACGATTGTGAAGCGCTTGGTTGAAGTAATGCATGGTCGTGTTTATTGCCAAAGCCAGTTTGGGAGTGGGGCGACCTTTGTGCTTGAACTGCCTTCTTCTGCGTCGATAGCGTAAAAAATAATTTATTGCCTAGACGTTGGCTGATTGCCTGATTAAAATGCCGATTTAAGTCAGAATCGGGTCCCTTTTTATGCATCAATATTTGGACCTCTTGCAGCATGTTTTAGACCACGGAGTCAGGAAAGAAGACCGTACGGGTACCGGTACGGTTAGCGTCTTTGGCTATCAAATGCGCTTTAATTTAGCCGATGGCTTTCCACTCGTCACAACCAAAAAAACGCATTTAAAATCGATTACGTACGAATTGCTGTGGTTTTTACGTGGCGAAACAAATGTGAATTGGCTGCAAGAGCGCGGCGTAAAGATTTGGAACGAATGGGCTGCTGCCGATGGTGAATTGGGGCCTATCTATGGCTCTCAGTGGCGTAGTTGGCCAACCGCTGATGGCCGTCATATCGATCAAATAAGCGAAGTCGTTCGGCAGTTAAAAACCAACCCAGATTCCCGCCGAATTATTGTATCGGCATGGAATGTGGGTGAGCTGGATAAAATGGCGTTGCCACCTTGCCATGCTTTCTTTCAATTTTACGTAGCGCCTGCGCAAGCTGGGGACGCGGATCAGCGCGGTAAGCTATCGTGTCAGCTCTATCAGCGTAGCGCCGATATTTTCTTGGGTGTGCCATTTAATATTGCTTCTTACGCCATACTGGTGATGATGTTGGCGCAAACGTGCGATCTGCAAGTGGGTGATTTTGTCTGGACAGGGGGTGATTGCCACATCTACAGCAATCACTTTGATCAAGTCAAAGAGCAGCTTTCCCGCTCGCCCCGTGCCTTGCCCATTATGAAGCTCAATCCAGCGAAAAAAGATATTTTTGATTTTGAACTTGAAGATTTTACCTTGGAAGCTTACGACCCTTATCCGGCTATTAAAGCCCCAATCGCGGTTTGATTTCAAAAGCATTCTGACCAGTGCGGATCGGCAAGCAAGGCCGCGTTCTTGGCTGCTTTTGAAATGAAGATGGAATAAAGATGGATATAGCAATTATTGCTGCGGTTGCGAAAAATGGGGTTATCGGGATAGAAAACCGGCTGCCTTGGTCTTTGCCTGAAGATCTAAAAAACTTTAAAGCGCTGACGATGGGCTCGCCCATGCTGATGGGGCGTAAAACATTTGAGTCTTTGCCCGGGCTTTTGCCAGGACGCCCGCATTGGGTGCTGACACGTAGCCCAGAGTGGCAAGCAGCTGGTGCAACGGCTTATATCAGTATTGAAGACACCTTAGTAGCCGCAGAGGGGTATGAAAAACTGTTTATTATTGGCGGGGGTGAAATCTATACCCGCGCTTTAACTTTAGCCAATGTGCTTTATTTAACAGAGGTGGCATTAAGCCCCGTTGGAGATGCTTATTTTCCTGAGTTTAATAAAGCAGAATGGCAAGAGGTATCGCGGCAGCCTCAGCTAAGCGCTAAAGGCATTGAATTTGCCTACGTTGAATATCGTCGAATTTAACTTGTGCTGAAAAACCCGCCATTGGCGGGTTTTTTCTTGGGTGCTGCATTTGATATTTAATAGATTTAATCTTGTGCTTCTAGCCAATTCAATAATTCATCAAAACGGCCAATGGTGACGTCTGCGTCAGGCATATTGATAGCAACCCCATAGCCATAGCGGACAAAAGCCACTTTGCATCCGGCTGCGCGTGCAGCCAGAATGTCGTTTTTAGAATCGCCCACCATCAATAGCTCAGCAGCACTTACGCCCATTTGTTGCATCACATGCAGCAAAGGTTCGGCATTCGGTTTGCGGGTCGCTAATGAATCACCACTGACGATAACTTCAAATACCTGATCAATGCCCAGCTCTTTTAATAGCGGTAGTGTAAAGCGCTCAGGTTTATTGGTGACAATGGCCAGACGATAGCCGCAATCGTGCAATTCGCTCAAGGTATTTGCAACGCTAGGGTAGAGCTTGGTTTTAAGCGTTAGTCCTGCTTGATAATGCAGATCAAAACGAGCAAGCGCTTCTTTTTGTGCTTCGCTGCCCGTGAAGTTGGCGGCCATATCTGCAGCCATGGCGCGGGCGACGAGACTTTCTGTGCCATCGCCCACAAAACTCTCAATTAACGCTACATCCAGCGTTGCAAGACCGGCATCGCTACGGGCGGCGTTGGCGGCGTGGGCAAGATCGGGGATCGAATCGGCTAAGGTGCCATCTAAATCAAATGCAAAGACTCTGATACTCATACGGGTGTGTCCAATAGCGTGAAAATATTTTCTAGGGGCCGAGCAATTGCAGCACGGCCTTGATAGATAAGAATAGGGCGCTCAATCAGCGTTGGGTGCTCGGCCAGCAACGCAATGATTGCGGTATCGTCTAGCGCCTGTGCGGCGTACTGCTCTTGCCACAGGGTTTCTTTGCTGCGAACCAAAGCCAGTGCGCTGATGTTTAACTGGTTTAATAACTGGCGAATCTGCTCTCCATCAAGCGGCGTCTTAAGGTAATCAATGATGTCTGGCTGCAAGCCTTTTGCCGTCAGTGCAGTAAGGGCTTCTCGGCTTTTAGAGCAGCGGGGGTTATGGAGTAATTGCATTATTTAGCAAGCTCGGCACGCATTTGATCGATAACCGCTTTGTAATCGGGCTTGCCAAAAATAGCGGAGCCCGCCACAAATGTATCTATACCTGCCGCCGCAATTTCAGCAATATTGGCTGTATTTACGCCGCCATCAATTTCTAGCCAAATTTCACGTCCTGTTTGTGCCGTATAGGTATCAATACGTGCACGCGCTGCTTTAGCCTTGGCTAAAACACTGGGGATAAAACTTTGTCCGCCATAGCCTGGATTGACTGACATTAATAAAATCATGTCGATTTTATCCAGAACATAATCTAAATAATGAAGGGGTGTTGCAGGATTAAACACTAAGCCTGCCTTACAGCCGTGTTCTTTAATAAGGCCGAGTGAGCGATCAATATGTTCAGAGGCTTCGGGGTGAAAGGTGATGATGTTTGCGCCCGCCTTGGCAAAATCAGGAATGATGCGGTCAACGGGTTTAACCATAAGGTGTACATCAATTGGCGCGGTGGTGTAAGGGCGAATGGCCTCACAAAACATTGGGCCCATTGAAAGATTGGGGACATAATGGTTATCCATTACATCAAAGTGAATCATATCTGCGCCAGCAGCGATCACATTTTTAACTTCTTCGCCCAAGCGTGCGAAGTCAGCAGCAAGAATGCTTGGTGCAATACGAAAATCTGTCATAACAAGCTCCATTTCAGGGTATATCACTCATTTTAACGGATACCTTACCTCTGTAGCCTTGAGCTTGGTAATATTCTCTTCATCAATGACCACAAGAACCGTAAAGAATGAGTGATTCTCCTGTTTATAGCGTGTTGGTTCACGCCGAAGCATTTTATCTTCCTGAGCAATCGGATGAGGTGGCAGACCGTTATGCCTTTGCCTACCGTATTACGATTACGAACACCGGCACCGCCGCAGCTCAGTTATTGAGCCGGCACTGGGTGATTACCGATATGGAGGATCGCATACAAGAAGTGCAAGGTGACGGAGTCGTTGGCGAGCAGCCGGTGTTAGAGCCAGGTCAGCATTTTGAATATATGAGCAGCGCCAGCATTGCAACACCTGTAGGCTCGATGCAGGGTAATTACCGGATGCAAGCTGCAGATGGTAATCAGTTTGATGCAGAAATCCCCTCGTTTGTGCTGGCCATGCCGCGCATATTGCATTAACGGCTGCGACGATAACAGGGAGCAAATGGGCTGACATACCACTTTGCTTGTTTATTTTGGGCGTTGAGTCATATCAACGCCCTCATTTATTTGGAATCACATGACGCAAACTCGTCGAAATGATTGGCAAACACTGTCCACTCTTTTGCCCTATCTTTGGCAATATAAAACTCGGGTTATTTTGGCTTTATCACTGTTGATTTTTGCCAAATTTGCCAATGTCTCTATTCCCTTGGTATTAAAAGAGATTGTGGATGGTTTAGATCCTAAACATGCGCCACTGGTTTTGCCGTTGAGTCTTGTGCTTAGTTATGGCGCATTGCGGCTTTGCGCCTCAGTATTGGGTGAAATGCGCGATGCGGTGTTTGCTAAAGTCACGCAAGGCGCTATTCGTAAAGTGGCGATACAGGTATTTGAGCATTTGCACCGTTTAAGTTTACGTTTTCATCTAGAGCGCCAAACAGGCGGAATGAGCCGTGATATTGACCGCGGCACGAAAGGGATTTCTTTTTTACTGAATTTCACCCTCTTTAATATTTTGCCAACGCTGGTCGAAATTTTTCTAGTGGCAGCAATTTTATTAAAAAAATACGATGTTTGGTTTTCGGTGATTACCTTTGGCACCATTGTTTTATATATTGTATTTACCCTTGGCATGACCGAATGGCGTATGCATTTCCGCCGCACCATGAATGATATGGATTCAAAGGCCAATACGCGTGCAGTAGATAGCTTGTTAAATTATGAAACAGTGAAGTACTTTAATAATGAGCGCTGGGAGGCCGATCGTTACAATGCTAGCCTAAAAGTATGGGAAACCGCGGCCGTTAAAAACCAAGTTTCATTGTCGTTTTTAAATGCAGGGCAAGCGATTATTATTGCGCTGGGCGTCACATTATTGGTGGGCTTGGCCGCAGATGGTGTAGTAAAAGGTACGATGACGCTGGGTGATTTAGTCTTAGTGAATGCTTTTTTATTGCAGCTCTACGCGCCACTTAATTTTCTTGGCTTTGTATACCGTGAAATCAAACATTCTTTGGCCGACATGGAGAAAATGTTTAATTTAATGGGCCAGAATGCCGAAGTTAAAGACATAGAAGCCGCACAGATATTAAATACGCAATCCGCGTCTATTCGTTTTGATCATGTTGATTTCTCTTATGAATCTAATCGGCAGATTCTGCATGCTGTGAGTTTTGATATCCCCGCAGGTAAAACGGTAGCCGTAGTTGGTAGCTCTGGCGCAGGCAAATCAACACTATCCCGGCTGCTTTATCGTTTTTATGACGTGAGCCAAGGAGGGATAAGCATTAATGGTGTTGATGTGCGCAAGCTTAATCAAATTAGTTTGCGTGCGCATATTGGAATTGTGCCGCAAGATACGGTGCTCTTTAATGACAGTATTTATTACAATATTGCCTATGGCCAGCCAAGTGCTAACCGTAATGAAGTGATTCAAGCGGCTAAGTCTGCACATATATACGAGTTTATTCAATCTCTGCCAGAGGGCTTTGATACCTTGGTCGGTGAGCGCGGTCTAAAACTATCGGGCGGAGAAAAGCAGCGCGTTGCAATTGCGCGCACCATTCTTAAAAACCCACCTATTTTAATTTTTGATGAAGCCACTTCTGCACTTGATTCTCGTACTGAAAAAGCAATTCAGGCCGAGCTTAAAGAAATCTCTACAAATCGCACCACTTTAATTGTTGCCCATCGCTTATCTACAATAGCGGAAGCCGATGAAATCCTTGTTATGGAGCAAGGAGAAATCGTTGAGCGAGGCCGTCATCGCGATTTATTAGAGCTAGGTGCCCATTACGCCAGAATGTGGCAGCTGCAACAAGGCGATGAAGAGGTCAGTATCGATTAAGATGTCTTATTAAAACGCAGACCATGGTGATCGAGTGGTTTGCGCTTTAAGAGCGACTTCTTCAACTACCCATTCATATAAAGCATCAGGATCAATTGCAAGTTGCCTTGCTTTGACGCTAATTTTTTCCCAAGCAGCACGTCTTAATTGTTGGCGTGCTAGCTTCTTTGCTAAGGCGGACTCATCAGTTTGGCGCATTGTGTGCCAAGCTTCTGGCTCTGGCCGCTCCTCATCTGGGCTATAAAACAAAACCGAAGGGTGAGGGAGTGGTTTTTTTTGATTTAAGTCTTTCAAACTTCTTTATACCTTTTGAAGGGCCATTTCTAAGAATGGTTACTTATCGATGATTCGATTAGAAGAGAAACAAAGCTGCTCTCTTCAAATATCGTAAAAATGGCAATTTTAAATTAAAGCCGCAAAAAATACATGCGATCAGCGGGCTGGTGCATTTATTAAAATGAGTTGCTTAGATTTATCTTTATAAATGCATATTAATTTTTTTATTACAATAAAAAAATACAAAGACCAAATGCTATTTAGACTTGGCAAATTGAGGGCCTTAGGTCGGAGTGCCGATCAGGTTTGCATAGATTGCATCTCTTGCGAGATTAGCTTTCATTGATTGGCTCAGATTGTATAAGGCTCTTACATTTATTGCACCAACTCTATAGCTAAGTGGGTAAAAAAACCGAAAAAACATCGGTTTTTGTAAGGGTTTAATCTGGGATGTCTTGTTGCTTTCTAGGGTAAAAGTTTCACGTAAATTTATAACAGTAAAACACCTAGGGTAGAGACAAGGTGCCTGTGATATTTATAGCATAGCTTGTAACGGTTGTTCGTTTTTTTGTTTTGATTTTATTCAATTATAAAAGCGCAGTTGAGGCTTAAATCTAAATGCTGGCCAAGATGAGTAAGGTGGTTTTTTGTTTCTCCTTGGTGGCTTGTTCTTCGCCACATTCTTTATATTCGGCGTGACAGGCTAACCAAGTATGGTTTGTTTAGATTGTCCATTGTTGATGATACAAAGATCATGCCGTGTTGCTTTGCCTTATTCTTCGTAAGAAATTGGAAAGGATACGTACAAATTTTTAATTTACGCCATAATGCGCATTTGGCATAAAGTATAAATCTATATAAGGATTAGGGTCTGTTGACGTTTCATTCGCCATTGCGCTGAGCCGGAAAACGGCTAGGCACAAGGCATGTGATGAAGGCAATAACGGGTTATTATCGAGGAGCTTCACGCAGTGAATGGCCGTTTCTCGGCTCAGCCCTTCGGGCTGGCTGTATTTTTGGGGCGGTATGGCATTAAAAGACGCTCATGGTGCTCGTACCATGAACGTCTTTTGTCTTGTTCAGCCCCAAAACTGTAGCCAACGCAGCAGTGAATGAAACGCCAACAAACACTAGGTTTCGATTGCCACTTTTAATTACTTAGTCAATTAAATGTTGGTACGTTGTTGAAATGCATACAACATAAAAGCCGGTATTTAATTTTACAAAGGCAAAGGGTGGTCTTTAGGCCATAAGAGCCAAAGCTGCCCATTTTGCTTCATCTTCCCCGCTAATTCTCCCGCAGCATCTCCTGTCCCCCAAAAGAAATCAGCACGTACCGAGCCTCGAATCGCTCCGCCCGTATCTTGGGCGGCAACAAGGCGGTGTATTCCTCCGCCATTATCTGGTCTATCGGTGGCAATAAAAGCCATGCTTCCAAGCGGAATTGTATTTTTATCCACGGCAATGCTAAAGCCTGCTGTTAGCGGGATATTTTGCGCGCCAATCGGCCCGTCATTAGAGGCAGGTAATATACGGAAAAAAACATAACTGGGGTTGCTATTGAGCAAGGTTTCTACGCGGTTTGGATGGCTATCGGCCCAGCTTCTGATGGTTTGCATTGAAACATCAGCAGCTTTTAATTCGCCTTGTTCAACCAACCAGCGGCCAACGGGCTTGTAAGGATGGCCATTTTGATCCGCGTAACCAAGTCGCAGCTCTTTGTTATCACTAAGGCGCACTCTGCCAGAGCCTTGAATTTGTAAAAACTGCACATCCATTGAGCTTTCTAACCATGCTAATACTGGTGCATCGATATTTTTTTGAACAATGTCAGCGCGGCTGTAGTAGGGCTGTAATTTATTGCCGACAAGACGGCCACGTAAACGCTTACCTTTAAGCTCCGGATAAAGCTCGGCCAGCTCTACCGTAATCATGTCTTTGGGGGGGGCATAAACGGGGTAGCGTGCTTGAGTGCTCTGCAGCAAGCTGCCTGGATAAATTGGCTCGTAATAACCAGTAATTAGGCCAGTTTGACTGCCATCTGGATTGCTTAATTGATAAGGCGTAAAGCGGGATTCAATAAAAGCGAGCGCGGCAGAGGCGGGGAGGTTTTTAGCTTCTTCGCATAAGCCAAGCCAAGGTTCATTTTTAAGTTTGGCGCAAGATTTTTGCCATGTTGCAAAGCTGGTGGCTAAATCATCACCAGGCCAATTGGGCAAGGCCTGCCAATCATTGCGCTGATATGGGCTAGTCGTTGTAGTGGGTACGGTTTGTTCCGGCGCGGTGGTGGGGGCTGGAACGGGCGTTGCGCAGGCAGTAAAAAGCCCCGCAACAAATGCCGCAAGGCAAAGGATACGGGTGGAGCGAAAATAAATCATGGTTCCTTGGGATCGAGTCCTTGTTTAAAAGCGGTAATGCCTGCTTTTTGTATTTCTAAGGCTTTGACGGTCATTTGCAGCATACCCACTTGCATAGAGAGCCACTGCTCTACGGTACGACATTCTGCAATTTTTTTATCTATCTCTTCGATAGACATGGGGGGTGAAAAAGGGTTCCCTGAGGTAGGTTTAAAAAACTGGGAAAACAAAGCAAAAGGATCGTTTGGGTTGTATTCGCTCATTGTGTTTCCTTTATGCGGGGCCGCTTAGATAGAGGGGGGGCTAAGGCAAAAAACACCTCACCCACCCCACATTACCGTGCGTTGTTTAGTCTTTTGCCGCAGCTTCAACCGCAGCTAAGGCTGCCATATTAACGATACGACGTACCGACGCCGTTGGTGTGAGAATATGCACCGGAGCGGCTAAACCCATTAACATCGGCCCAATCGTCACGCCATCCCCACAAGTCATTTTCAACAAATTGAAAGAGATATTTGCGGAGTCGAGATTAGGCATAATCAATAGATTCGCCTCACCTTTAAGCGTGGAGTTTGGGAAAACCTGTTGGCGCACAGTGCCAGAAAGCGCCGCATCGCCGTGCATTTCCCCGTCCACTTCTAAATCAGGCGCACGCTCGCGCAAGATGGCTAAAGTTGCACGCATCTTACGGGACGAAGGCGTATCCATACTGCCAAAGTTAGAGTGGCTTAAGAGCGCCACCTTAGGCTGTATGCCAAATTTACGCACCGTATCCGCCGCCATGATCGTAATTTCAGCAAGTTCTTCAGGGTTTGGATCGTGGTTAACGTAGGTGTCAGTAATGAATACATTGCCGGTAGGCAGTAATAGGGCATTCATTGCCGCAGTAACTTTTGCGCCACTTTGCAAGCCAAGAACATTGCTAACATACCAGTGATGGCGTTGATATTGGCCGTAAGTACCGCAAATCATTGCATCGGCTTCGCCACGCTTGAGCATTAAAGCGCCAATCAGTGTGGTTTTGCGGCGAACTTCTGCTTTTGCTAACTCTTCAGCAACACCGCGACGCTCCATAATAGAGTGATATTGCATCCAATATTCGCGATAACGCGGGTCGTCTTCTTGATTGCACAACTCAAAATCAACGCCAGCCTTGATACGTAAACCGAGTTTTTCAATACGGTTTTCAATAATTGCAGGTCGTCCAATGATAATAGGGCGGCAAACGCCCATATCTACCACTTCTTGTACCGCATGCAAGACGCGTTCGTCTTCACCTTCGCAGAAAATAACTCGTTTATTGGCTTTTTTCGCAGCAGTAAATACGGGACGCATAAATAAGTTAGACTTATAAACAAACTGCGTCAATTCTTCGATGTACACGCTCCAATCTTCAATCGGGCGAGTCGCCACGCCAGATTCCATTGCTGCACGGGCAACCGCAGGTGCAATTTTGATAATTAAGCGAGGGTCGAAAGGTTTTGGAATCAAATAATCTGGGCCAAAGCTCAGATTTTGCCCGCCGTAAGCATCCGCTACCACATCAGATTGCTCCGCATGGGCGAGTTCTGCAATGGCGTTGACGGCCGCGTGCTTCATTTCTTCGTTGATGGTGGTTGCGCCAACATCGAGTGCACCACGGAAAATAAACGGGAAACAAAGTACATTGTTTACTTGATTTGGATAATCTGAGCGGCCAGTACACACAATGGCATCGCTACGCGCAGCGCGCGCATCAGGCGGGGTGATTTCTGGGTCAGGATTGGCTAAAGCCAAGATCAGCGGTGTAGCAGACATCCGCTGTATCATGTCGCCCGTCACTAGGCCAGCGCCAGACAGGCCTAAGAAAATATCTGCGCCAACAAGCGCTTCTTTTAAGGTGCGGGCTTCGGTGGTTTGGGCATAGCGCTGCTTGGTTTCATCCAAGGGGCCGCGTCCAACATAGATCACGCCTTTAGAATCGCAAACCGTCACATTGCTACGTGTCACACCGAGTGAAACCAGTAGATCCAAACAAGCAATCGCAGCTGCACCAGCGCCTGAAGCGACCAGCTTTACGTCTGAAATCTTCTTGCCAATTAAGCGCAGGCCGTTTTTAACTGCCGCGCCAACAATAATGGCCGTGCCATGCTGATCATCGTGGAAAACGGGGATATTCATCCGTTCACGTAGCATTTTTTCTACGTAAAAGCACTCAGGCGCTTTAATATCTTCTAAATTAATCCCCCCGAAAGTTGGCTCTAATGATGCAATGATTTCAACGAGCTTTACAGGGTCTTTTTCTTCAATTTCAATATCAAAAACATCAATGCCGGCAAATTTTTTAAATAAAACGCCTTTGCCTTCCATGACCGGCTTGCTGGCTAACGGGCCAATATCACCCAAGCCAAGTACTGCAGTGCCATTGGTGATGACCGCAACTAAATTGCCGCGCGCGGTCAGGTTGCGAGCTTCGCTAGGGTCTTCAACGATGGCATCGCATGCAGCCGCAACACCAGGTGAGTAAGCCAGTGCTAGATCACGTTGGCTAGATAATGCCTTGGTTGGCATAACCTGAATTTTACCTGGCTTAGGAAAGCGGTGATATTCGAGGGCTTTCTTGCGAATTTCTTCGTCCATATTTGTATCCCTTGTCAAAAGTGTTGTTCTGTAGAACGTGTGTATGCTCTCGCATCAATGCTTATTAGGTCTTGTTCTATGCACGCTTCTAAGTAGATGCTTTCTTTAAGCATGTTGTAATCAGGAGTTTCAGTAGTTGTTATAATTAAGTTTTAAAACTTAATAGAAACACCTTCATTGCCTAGCCAGCTTTTCAATTCTGCCAGCAATTCATCGCGCAATGTTATTCGCCAGCTTTCACCCAAAGACATGATGCACGCAGCATCGGTATTTTGGTAATCCACTTCAACCGGGCATTCGCCGCCGCGATGTAATGTTAGCAAGCTTTTAAGGCGCTGAGCATCCATGCCTTGCCGCATGGCTAACGTCATGCTGCGTGCAAAACGGCTACGTGCTTCGGCAATATCATAGATGGTATCGGCAATGATTCGTAAGCCTCCTGAAAAGCGATCTTCTGAAACCTTGCCCTCGATCACTAAGAGTGTGTCTTCTTTGATTTTGTTCCGGTTGGCTTCAAAAACCTCGGAGTAAACCGTCACATCTCGGCGCGACTTTCCATCATCTAAAGTCACAAAAGCCATGCGGCCACGATCACCATTTTTAATCCGCAGGGCACTTACAATGCCAGTAATCATTTGTGGCGTACGGCTTGGCTCTAAACGCTCTAAAGACGATTTAATGAATTGACGAATCCCTTTGGCGTGTGCATCAAAAGGATGGCCGGAGATATAAAAACCAACGGCATTTTTTTCTTCGGCAAACTTGACTCGCTCATCCCACTCTGGCACTTCAAGCATGGCCACTTGCGGCACATCAACCGCTTCTAGCATGTCAAACAGGCTAGATTGATTTTTGTTGGCCGCTTCACTTTCGGCCAAAGCCATGGCTTGCTCTACATTGGCCATCAGGCGAGCGCGATGCGGGTCGATTTTATCAAATGCCCCGGCACGGATCAGGGCTTCTAAGGTGCGTTTGTTGACTTCGCGCTTTTCAGTGCGACGGCAAAAATCATATAAATTGGTGAAGGGACCGTTGGCCTCGCGCTCACGTACAATCATCTGTACGGCGGATTCCCCTACACCCTTGATCGCACCGAGTGCGTAGCGGATTTCCTTGCGTGAAACCGGTACAAACTTATGAAAACTATGGTTAACATCGGGCGGCAATAAAATCAGCTTATTAGTTTCAACACTATCGTCATAAAACACTTTGAGCTGATCGGTGTTGTCGAGTTCCGAGCTCATGGTGGCGGCCATAAAGGCCGCGCAATGATGCGCTTTTAACCATGCGGTGTGGTAGGAAACCACCGCATAGGCGGCCGTGTGGGATTTATTAAACCCATACTCGGCAAATTTAGCCATCAAATCAAACAGTTGCTCTGCAAGCTTCGGATCGTAGCCTTTTAGCGCCGCACCTTGAGCGATTTTCTCGCGGTGCTCGGCCATCTCCTCTGCTTTTTTCTTCCCCATTGCGCGGCGTAACATATCCGCGCCACCGAGGGTGTAGCCGCCGATAATCTGCGAGATCTGCATTACCTGTTCTTGATACACGATCACGCCGTAAGTTGGATCGAGGCACGCCGTTAGGTCGGG
>Ga0247722_10000495_pt1 | contig 24049 bp, 17 predicted proteins | sample MSEWelMarce3H_FC_FD_189094 | JGI IMG/M metagenome (GOLD analysis project Ga0247722, IMG submission 189094) | Subsurface sediment microbial communities from gas well in West Virginia, United States - MSEEL Well Study Marcellus 3H_FC | ecosystem: Environmental > Terrestrial > Deep subsurface >... | reverse complement strand
GTGAATCAGTGCACTACAACCGATAACTGCCGCGTCGTGACAATTCATTAAACGCTAATTGCGCAATGTCAGATAATGAACACACTTTATCAACAGCCCCGGTATTGATCGCTTCTTTTGGCATACCAAATACCACACAACTCTCTTCATCCTGTGCAATGGTATATCCACCTGCATTGTGGATCTCTTGGATCCCTAACGCACCATCCTTCCCCATACCAGTTAAAATCGCGGCCACTGCATTGGGCCCAGCAGCTCTGGCAACCGACCGAAACAACACATCAACGGACGGTTTATGACCACTCACTTTGTCGTGATCGGTCAGTTTAAGGCGAAAATCAGCGCCGGAACGCACTAATTCCAAATGCAAACTACCGGGGGCAATGTAAATGTGTCCAGGCAACACCCTGTCGTTTTCTTCAGCTTCTTTCACCGTATGTGGACATAACTTATTCAAGCGCTCAGCAAACGTTTTGGTAAATCCCGCCGGCATATGTTGGGTGATCAACACGCCAGGGCAATCCAGTGGTAGAGCAAGTAACAATGTTTTAATCGCTTCTGTACCGCCGGTGGAAGCACCAATTGCCAAAATTTTTTCCGAAACATTAAAGCCGTGATTTGTTTTTACTGGTTTTACGGAACTGACGGGTCTATTGCCAACCTTTGCTTGGGCAGCATTTTTAATTTTGCTGATAATTTCTTGCCGATAACTTTCAATGCCTGCAGCAACATCAATTCGCGGTTTGGCGATGAAATCTACCGCGCCAAGTTCTAAAGCACGCAGGGTTACATCAGCCCCCCGCTCAGTCAATGTGGAGATCATCACGACTGGAGTGGGTCGAGCTTTCATCAGCCGATCAAGAAATGTTAGACCATCAACCTTAGGCATCTCGACATCTAAGGTAATAACGTCAGGTTGGTACTGATTTACCAAATCTTTTGCTAGATATGCATCCGGCGCGGCGCCGACTAAAACAAATTCCGGCTCGGAGCGAATAATTTCACTGAGCAGACTGCGGATGAGTGCAGAATCATCAACTATTAATACTTTAATCAAACCTCAGCCCTCTAGTCGTCAAATAACTCAACATCACCTGATTTTTTACTCTGCCGTAGCTGCATGCGATAAGCACTTTCACGATCCATAATTGTGCTGTTATGCAGATTTTTAATTTTTCGTACCAATACTTGGCCACTATCGGCAAAAAAATACACTTTGCGTGGATAAACATCGAGGAGGTCTTGACCAATAATCGGGATCGCTTCAACTTTCAAGTAGTCCAACACAAACTCTGCATTACGCTCGCCAACATTAGTCGTCGTTAAACCTTTTAAGACGTTACCACCACCAAATACTTTCGCTTCCAGTCGATGCCGCGCCGCGCCGAGTTTCAGCATGTGGTTAATTAAAATATCCATCGCAAACACACCATAGCGTGCAGATTCAGACAGCATATCATTCGAACCGCCGCTATCTGATGGCAATAGAAAATGGTTCATGCCGCAAATATCGGCTATCGGGTCACGCAAACAAACCGACACACAAGACCCTAATACCGTCACAATTAATACTTGCTGAGCCGTCACATAGTACTCACCAGGCAAAATTTTCACGGCTTCACGTTCAAAGTGCCGATCAAAATAACGATTTGGCGCTAAATGTGGGTTGTTCAGATCAAAATCCACCCATTAACTCCTGTTTTTTACCGGCGTGTAAGTCGTTTTCCCACTGGGTTTGACCAAATGGTTCGCGTGGGCAAAATTCTCCGAGTGTCCAGCAATATACAAGCCGTCATGCGGCATCCGTTTGACCATTCGGTCCAATATTTGTAATTGAGTGCCCTTATCAAAATAGATCATCACATTGCGACAAAAAATAACGTCGATTCGCTCTGGTAGTGACCACTGTGTATCCAATAAATTGATGCGTAAGAATTTAACCATTGCAGCAAGTTCCGGTACGACCCGCACATATCCTGCCTGACTGCCGACCCCGCGATGAAAAAAACTTTTTAGCTGCTGAGTAGACAAACTTTCCACGCGATCTAATGGATAAATTCCTTTGGCGGCGGTCGCCAACACCTGACTGTCGATGTCTGAGGCGATAATGTCGATAGGTACATTAAAACGACCAAAGTGCTCTGCGACTGTCATCGCTATCGAGTAGGGTTCCTCGCCGGTACTGCTTGCCGCACACCAAATCGTTTTACACGTCGGATGTTGCTGCAAATACTGTGACAACAGCTCAAAGTGATGAGCTTCACGAAAAAAAGAGGTCAGATTGGTCGTCAGCGCATTAATAAAATTCTGCTCTTCTTCCGGATGCTTGGCCAGATAATTCAAATAATCCGCAAAACCGGTCAACCGGAGCGCACGGATGCGGCGCACTAAACGACTATACACCATCGAGTCTTTGCTGGGATTCAGCCTGATACCGGTTAAATCATACAGACGTTTGGCTATCGCCTGAAAATCAGCGGCGGTATAACTAAACTCTCGTTGCTGGTCGCGCGCTATCGGCGTCTTTACCATATCAGTCCTCATACAACCTAAAACCGCTTACCCGTCTTATACACCCTTATTCCTTGAAGATTCGGGGGTGTTGGCTGCCTTCACTCATCTCAGTCACATAGTTAACTATGCTCCTGAGTTTTCGCCCTGTTGCCGCCTACCCGGATCTACGATGGTTTTGGGTATAGATGGCACCAGCTTTCACTGGTGCCATCAGACAAGTTACATCGACAAGAGAGTGGTCAGCTTGTTAAAAACTTTCCCATTCGTCATCGCCCGAAGGAGCTTTAGGCAGCGCTTTCGTTGGCTTATTTGGTTTCGTTGGACGTTTTGGCGCGGAAATCACCGGCGATTTTTTCGCTGCGATTTGCCGAGATGGTACCGACTTTTGCGCTTTGTTAGGTAAACGAGCAGCTTCATCATCGTCTAATTTGAACATCGAAACGTGATCATTTAACTGCTCAGCTTGTGCTAACAAACTTTCAGCAGCCGCAGCAGCCTGTTCAACTAACGCGGCATTTTGCTGCGTCATTTCATCCATTTGATTGACAGCTTTACTAATTTCATCAATACCGGTCGATTGTTCCAGCGAAGCCGCAGCAATTTCCGACATGATGTCATTCACGCGTTTGATCGACACCACAACGTCCTTCATTGTTGCGCCGGATTTATCAACCAAATCATTGCCGTTGCGGATCTTATTCACAGAATCAGAGATCAAGGCTTTGATATCTTTAGCCGCATTCGCCGAACGTTGTGCCAGCGTGCGAACTTCAGAAGCAACTACCGCAAAACCTCTACCCTGCTCACCAGCTCGTGCCGCTTCGACGGCAGCATTTAGCGCCAAGATATTAGTTTGGAATGCAATCCCATCAATCACACCGATAATGTCGGAGATTTTCTGTGCCGACTCATTAATCGAGGCCATAGTGGCAACCACTTGCTCGATCAATTGTCCGCCACTGACTGCTACTTCAGACGCTTTTGCCGCCAACACATTGGCTTGTCTAGAGTTATCAGAGTTTTGCCGCACAGTCCCTGTCAATTCTTCCATACTCGACGCTGTTTCTTCCAAATTGGAAGCTTGTTGTTCAGTGCGACTTGAAAGATCGGTATTGCCTTCAGATATCTCACTTGCCGCAGTATTGATAGTTTCTGCAGCATGGCGGATTTCCCCCAACATTCTCGCTAAGTTTTCGGCAGTCGAATTACAGCTATCTTTCAATTCGCCAAACAAACCAGCGAAATTGCCTTCAATCCTTTCGGTTAAATCACCATTCGCAACTGCAGACAATACGCTATTGATTTCAGTTAATGCAGTCTCAGCTTTAGAGGTCAGTTGATTCAGCCCCTGTGCAAGCACCAACATAAAATCTGATTTATTAGCTTCGTCGATACGTTCAGAGAAATTGCCTTGTACCGCAGCATCCACAATCCGAGCAATATCTTGCTCGACCAATACTTCCGCAGTCCGATCTTTCCACTCAACAACAGCACCAATGCGAACACCATCATCATTAAACACTGGATTTGCTGTCAGTTTAAATACTCGGTTCGACACTTTAATAGTTGTGGTATACGTACTCGATAATTTCTCCAATAAACTACGTTGATGTGCCGGATTTTTATGGAAATTATCGATACTCTGACCGAGCAAATTATTTGTAGAAAAGTTAGGTAACGATTTACGTAAGTCTGACTCTGCGGCCTGCAGCATACTCATCACTGCGCGGTTCATATAAATAATATGATTTTTCTCATCAGCGATCATTACACAGGTATCGATATTGCCTAAGGCGTCACGAATACGCAGATTTTCGTTATGGATCACACGCTCTTCATTACGGCGAGCCAGCTCTTCGGTCATGTCGACCCATTCAACTACAGTCCCAATTCTCACGTTACTGTCATTGAAAACTGGGGTGGCAATTAAGTCAAAAATGAGCGGCCCAATCTTTATCTTGGTGTTATACGGTGATTTTAATTGAGATAACATCCCCCGCTGATGACTGGGGTTTTTATGAAATACATCAATATTAATACCAATCAATCTACTACATTCAAACGCAGGCAAATGCTTTCTGATTTCAGATTCGTTAATCTTAAGCATTCTCATCAAAGATTCATTGATGTATACAATATTTAAATCCGCATCCGCCATCATAACGTTCGCCTGACATACATCAAGCGCATTCTTCATCCGTTGATTTACACTATTTAAAATATCAGCACGTTGCTGCGCTGCTAGTTCTTCGGTTAAATCTTGCCACTCAACGACGGTACCAATTCTTTCATTTTGTTCATTAAAAACTGGCGTTGCAATCAGAAAGAAAGTAAGAGGCCCAATTTTTATCTGGGTGTTGAACGCGGTTTTTAGCTGTGCAAGCATTCCACGCTGATGGCTGGGATTTTTATGAAAAACATCAATATTAATACCAATCAACTTATTACAATTAAATGCAGGTAAGTGGTGGCTTAACTCTTTTTCATTGTTACGCAACATTTTCATCAAAGATTCATTGATGTAAACGATATTCAACTCAGCATCTGCCATCATGACGTTAGCCTGACAGACATCCAACGCATTTTTCATTCGTTGGTTCATACTGTTTAAAATTGAAGCCTGCGCCTGACGCGCGAGTTCGTCAGTTAAATCTTGCCATTCAACAACAGTACCAATACGCAGCCGATTGTGATCAAAAACCGGAGTTGCTATCAGCATAAAACTTAAAGGGCCGATTTTGAGCTGGGTTTTAAATACGTCTGTAAGTGTCGAAATTAATCTGCGCTGATGTGCAGGATTTTTATGAAAGGAGTCAACATTGGTACCGATTAGGGTGTCAGCGCTGAAGCCGGCTATATGCTTCCGGAGCTCTTCTTCATTCTTTTTCAACATAATTTTTAAAGAATGATTTACATAGTTGATGATCATATTTTCATCAGCCATCATAATGTTTGCCTGGCAAACATCCAACGCTGATTGTAGTGCAAAAGCTTGCCCAGCCAAAGCACGTCCGTTTAAATCATCATTGTCTTGCCGATTAAAAATGTTACTCAAAAAACCCATGATGTAGACTCCATTATTCTAATTGACGGCGCGATTAATATGGCAACACTTGTGACTTCATCAGCCCTTGTCGCACTGCAAAATTAAATATCGCTTCTTTGCCTGGGGATGCTTCTGAATTAAATTCGGAGTAAATCCATTTCGCACAATCAATGGCCCCCTGCGAACTAATAAACTGTTTATCTGTGAATTTAAAAGCCATCCCCCAAGTCGGAAATAACTTTTGACTAACGGACATTTCTATTACCGTGAGGATATTTGTATGTCGAGGGTCTTTTTTTATTTTTTCGTACAATTCAACAACACTACTATGCTCACCCTCTAGCAACTGAATAAACTTATTATTTGCATAGACTAAACAGCCAGTAATTCCTTTAGATGTGTTATGTTGATTGGCCTTGGTAAGCAAATCTATTATTTCTTGTTCTGAAAACAACTTTGTCGCTTCACTATAATAAACTATCTGATACTGGATCATACAAACCTCTTTCAGTGTCAATTATCTATTGGCTCATCGGCTGATTCGAACAAGCCAAGTTCTTTACTGGAAATCAAAGATTCTATATTCAACAATATAACCATGACATCACCAACCTGACTTAAACCATAAAGAAATTGGTGGTCAAAAGATGCACCAAACTCAGGAGGTGGCTTTACATCATCTTTTTTCAATCTAACAACATCAGACACTGCGTCTACTACGATCCCAACGATTCTTGCACCTACCGACAACATAATAACGATAGTAAATTCATTATAAACCGCATTACCCACATTAAACTTTAATCGTAAATCGATAATTGGAACTATATCACCACGAAGATTCAGTACACCTTTAACAAAAGGTGGGGCATTTGCAATTTTTGTAACGGATTCATAACCACGAATTTCTTTTACCATCATAATTTCGAGCCCATAGTGCTCATCACCAAGTGTAAAAGTTAAAAATTCCTGGCTATCGTCTGACAATGTTCCTGACATGCTGGCTCCTTAATTTATCGACGTTGCTGGAATGTCTGCCAGTGATTCAACATCAAGGATCAATGCGACACTGCCATCCCCCATTATTGTCGCCCCTGCGACCCCATCCACCCGCCGATAGTGTTGCTCCAAGCTCTTAATCACCACTTGCTGTTGACCCAGTAAATCATCGACCAACATCGCAAATCGCGTACGACTGCTTTCTACCAACACTAAAATACCAACTGCGGGATCAGTTAATGCATCAGGCAATTGCATCAATTCACCTAATCGAACAATCGGCCAATATAAATCGCGTAAAAATAACATTTGTTGATTACTGATTAGCATTAACTGTTCAGGCAACGGCTGGACCGACTCAACAATATTGACTAACGGTACGATAAATTGCTGCGTAGAAACACTGACAGACATACCATCGAGAATTGCCAAAGTTAATGGCAGTCGAATATGAATCCCCGAACCTTGGCCTGTCACTGAAGTAATATCAATTTTGCCACCCATCGATTCAATATTTCGTCTGACCACGTCCATACCGACACCACGTCCTGACACATCGGTAACTTGCTCCGCTGTCGAGAAACCTGGCGCCATTATCAACTGCCAGACTTCGCCGTCAGGCGCATTGTCACTAATCTCAATGCCACGCTCGCGCGCTTTAGCGATAATTCTTTGGCGATTAAGCCCACCGCCATCATCTTGGACAGAAATCAGAATATTGCCGCCTTTCTGTTCGGCTTTTAAAACCAATCGGCCTGTTTCCGCTTTGCCCAAAGTACGACGTGTTTCAGCAGACTCAATGCCATGGTCAAGACTATTGCGCACTAAGTGGGTTAATGGATCGACCAATTTTTCAATCAATCCTTTATCGATTTCGGTGTGACCGCCTTCAATGACCAACTCGACATTTTTGTTTAGCTTTTGTGATAGATCACGCACAACTCTAGGGAAGCGATTGAATACAAAAGACATCGGCAGCATCCGAATCGACATGATGCCTTCTTGTAAATCTCGGGTGTTGCGTTCTAGTTCACGCAGCGCAGTAGCAAGCCGTTCACTGACATGCTCGGCCAATTCTTCGCCAATCAAAGTGAGCATTGATTGCGTGATCACCAATTCTCCGACTAGGTTCACTAAGCTGTCTACTTTGTGAATATCCACCCGGATACTACTGGAGTCCGTATCTGTTTTCCGCTTTTCAACAACCGGTTTATGTTCGGCCTCCATTGCGGCCGGCTTTGGTTCTTGCTGCTGTGTTGCAGCGCTAATCGCAGGCTTAGCTATCGATTCAGTTGCCGGTGCGCTTGGCGTCTTTGCTTGTTCAGTGACAGTTGCAGCCGGAGTTTGTGTTGGCTGAGTCAGCGGCTCAAAAAAGCCAAAACCATCATCAACTAGAGCGCCAGTTGATTCGGCTATGGGCTCAAAAAAACCAAAACCGTCATCTTCAATTGATTCTGGAATTGCTTCAAAAAAGCCGAATGTATGGTCATTCTCGTCCGTAGATTTAGTGATCAATGGCTCAAAAAAACCAAACCCACTTTCGGCATCGGAATTGGCAACATCGGCTTTTTCAGCAACACTCGGTTGCAGCAGACGATTTACTTTTGCAGTTGCATCAGCAACTAACTGCCAATCTACGGCTTCATTACTCCCGTATGCCTCTAACAAACGACGCAAAGTATCAACGACGACCAGTAATTCGTTGACGACATCTTGACTGATGTTGAACTGACCTTGACGTGCTTTATCAAAAAGATTTTCCATGACATGCGTCACCGAAATCAGCGCGTCAAAGCCAAAAATACCTGCTCCGCCTTTAATTGAATGAGCGGCTCTGAATATACAGTTTAGGTCTTCAATCTCCGGATGTTCCGGGTCTAACGCCATCAGCAGATGCTCAATCTCATCCAGATGTTCTGCGCTTTCTTCCAGAAAAACACCATGAAACTGACTCATGTCAATCGTCATAGAGGCACCTACAGATGGATTATTAATTCAATACCTTGGCTGCAATTTGTAATAACTTAGCCGGATCAAATGGCTTCACCATCCATCCGGTTGCACCAGCAGCTCGACCTTGCGCCTTCATCGCGTCGCTGGCTTCTGTCGTTAACACAACGATAGGTACCGTGCGATAACTACCCAAACCGCGTAATGACTTAATCAGTGTCAAGCCATCCATTCTTGGCATGTTCTGATCTGTCAGGACAAAATCGAAATTCTTGTTTTGACAGAATTCATAAGCTTCTTGGCCATCTTTGGCTGCGGTAATTTGATACCCCGCTGATTTCAAGGTAACCTCCACCATTTGCCGCACAGATGCTGAGTCGTCGACTATCAATATATGTTTTGCCATATCTTCATCCAATAATTACAGCGTTTACTTCATTACCGCTGCCATTAAAATTAACCTTGGAGCATAAGGAATAAATCATGTTAATTCCTCTGCCATAATAAAAATCGTCCGTCGCGCGTTCATGGTTAACCGACTGGTAATCAAAACCGACTCCTGAATCGACAACATCGATATGAATTGAGTCATCTTTCATATTCCAACTGACTTTAATAGTAATAAAATCAGCTGATGTCAGTGCTGCAAGACCTGTATCTCGTAAATTATAGTAGCGCAGAAAACCATCTTCCATCTGTTTTATTTTGGAATCCAAATTCAATACACCATGTTCAAAAGCATTTAAATACAATTCTGTCAAAACAGAAAAAACAGTGTTATTTAAACTCTGCCGCATTCCATAGGCAGACAATGTCTGTGCTATTTTTAGCGGCGCATCAATTTGCACCAAAGCAGCACCGGATATTTTATACTCCAGCAATAACTCACCATCTTTCTCTTCATTCAAAGATATATTTTTCAAACTATTTTCGGCATATCTATCAAAATCAATGGCGATAATTGAAATATCATCAACAGGTTGCGATATTCCGTTAATTAAAGCTTCGATCTTCAAAAATGCGCTATTTGCCTGTTCAAACCAAAATTCAGCAATTTTTTCAATTGAGAATTGACCAAAATTAGGAAAGTCAGAGTCGGTCAAACCGTCGGTAAACCCGACGACATGACAGCCGTCGGTCAACTTAAACCGCTCCACAGCAACATCAACTTGTTGCTCATCTAAAATACCGAGTGCCATATTCTTTGATTCTGCTTTGGTATAGGTTTTTTGCACAGGATCAATAATTAATAGCGGCGGCATTGCGCCATTCCAAACTTCTAATGAGCTGTTGCGGGGATCAAGGCGCATGAAGATTGCAGCAACAAACCGGTCTGACGGTAATTGGCGATTTAATTTATTATTAAGTTCAAAAACTAAATTAGATAGCGGCAATGATTTTAGACTCATCGCCTGGAAAATTTCCAAAACAGGCATCAACGAAATTGCCGCGGCCAGCCCATGCCCCATAGCGTCAGCAACTAAGATATATTGAGAACCATCATGCCCTTCTTGCTGTAAAAAAATGTCACCGCTAAAACTACTACTTGGTTTAGATTTCACTTGGATATAAGACGGCATTTGCTGCAAACGCTGAGTTAAGGTGGCTAATACATGCACCGCCAATTCTTGTTCTTGCTGCTCTTGCGCAACCCAATATTCCAATTCTTTTTGCTGTTGCCGTGATATCCGTTGTAATCGTCTAACGTCAACTGCCCGGCAAATTTTGACCCATAGCAGGTCGACATTGACCGGTTTCACCGCATAATCGTCTAGGCCTGCCGTATATGCTTGTAAAAAGAAATCAGCACTGTCATTAGCACTGACCATCAGAATCGCTGCATCCGGATATTTTTGGATCAATGAAGGAACTAACTGTAACCCTTCACCATCAGCTAACTGGTTATCGAGTACGATGGCATCAAACACCACATCGTTACCTAATACGCTCACAGCCTCAGCAATACTATATGCAGAGACAGTATCAACTCCCTTTGATTGGAAAAACATTGTATAGAAATGATTAAAAAGCAAATCATCTTCGACAATGAAAATATTCAATTTAGTTCCCTAATCACTTGATTGAATACAATTTATTAATATTCGCCATCATTAAGATATCTAATGCTGTTCCTTGCGCCCCGCGAATGGATATCGCAACCTTCTGCGCTGATGCTTTTTTAGCCAGCAGTACTAACATGCCTAACGCTGAACTATCAAGGTATTGAACCTGAGAAAAATCAACTTCAATCTCTTTAATTTCACTGCGACTAAACGCATCATCTGAATTCTGCGAAAAAACTTTGTGATAACTAAAATCAAATCTATTCGGTAGACGCACAATTGCAATAGTGTCGGTCATGAAATATTCCTTTGCTAAAATAATTCTGCATCTCCAGCAGTAACAGAGCTCGCGGATACAGGATTGGCTCGCCGTGCGGTATGTTTGGTTAATAACAACCGCGCATTGTCTACTTCAGTGACTAACTGGCCGTAGTCAGTGATTTTTAACAACGACTGCTGAATATTGAGTAAATCTTCATTCACAAACTTTAAGTGCTGGCCATTAATATCACCGAATTGAAGACCGCGGATGGATTGATTGATTGAATGCGCCAACGCAACAGCTTCTTCATCAAGTTGCTTAGCAATATTTGTTTCTATTACTGACTTGCTGACCAGCTGAGCAAAAGCAGACTCGACTTCCTTTTTCGATGCCATGACGTAAGTCACGTCTTGCGAAGCAACTTTGCCAATATCGACAGACAAACCGTTAATTTGCGCGGCGATATCACGAAGTTTTTGTTGGATTTGATCGCTAAAACCAGCACTACGGTTTGATAAAGCTCGGACTTCATCCGCCACCACAGCAAAACCTCGACCAGCATCACCGGCTCTGGCTGCTTCAATCGCGGCATTGAGAGCAAGTAAGTTGGTTTGACTTGCAATTTGGTCAATGTCTTTCAGCGCTTTCATAATATCAGGCACTGCGCTATTCACTTTGTCGACTTTATGCACTAAATCCATCGAAGAAGCAGACATTCCAACCGTGGTTTCAACGAACTTATCTAAGGTTACGGCAGTACTTGTCGCAAATTCACTCATCCATGACACGCCTGATGTCGAACTTTCTCCGCCGCGTAATAACTCTTGAATGTACTCAGTTTGTTTTTGTGTGGATTGCAGCAAACCGATAAAACTCTGGCTGAGCGTATTTACGGCATCTGTTTGGGTTTGCTCAATTTTTTGCAAATTCTGTTGGCCTTGCAACAGCAAATCTACCAGGATTTTTTTGTACTCATTAAAATGCTGCACAAACTGCTCGATTTCGACCTCGTTTTTTTTTGTCAATTACTTGGGCGGCTACCACAGCACTCTGCTGTTGCAGGCAGCGAAATAACTCTGCAATACAGAGTGATAACAACACGAGGGCAGTCAGCTTAAATTCAAAATAGAACAGTAGCCAAGCAGCGGAAGCACCGACGATTACAATCATTTTATGGATCAATAACACTGAGTTCGTCTCCACATTCGAGGACAATGCTTGTTCATTGCTAAGGTCTAATGTTTATAGACGGCAACTCCGCCATAAGTCAATGAACTGACGTTAAATTGCTGATATTTATAGAATGCGTTCCACCGAGCTAGACAATCTGTTCCTGAGCAACTACCAACACAGCCTGCCTTCATCCGACGGATTTGGCCCGTATATGTCGTGGCAATGTCTACTACATTGATGTTTCAAATCGCAGAGCTTGTTACAGCGCAACCAAGTGCGTTTTGCCCGTTCGACGCGGATTGCGCCGTTCCTTAATTGATACCAGGCGACCGTTCAAGCCGAAACAGAAAGCATTTTTGTGCAGGTTCAAGATTGGTTGTCCAACGCGGCGCGTAATTTGAGTCGACTGGCTTCTAGTACCCGAATTAATGTCAGCACCATCGCGCTGGCTTGAGACAGATTTGCTGATTGGTCTCCCCGCTGAACAGGCATGTCTGGCGCGAGTCTACACATCGCTTGTGTACATTGTTCGACTGCAGCTGCGGCCGCTTCCAGTTCAACTAACAATAATTGGCCTGCTCCGCCTTTTAAACTATGAGCTTTGTGCTGGATCGCTGACCAATCTTGCCGCGTCAACCAATCTTCTAAATCTGCAGCGGTTGATTCAGTTTGCTTGAGAAACAGAGGCAGTAATTGCGGGATTAAACTGGCCATAGAACCGAGCTGAACGCGCAGGGCGTCAACTTGCCAACTAATTTGCGATGTTGAGTCTGCCGCCTCAGCAGGTTCTGCCTGTGCTACAACAGTTGTTTCAGCAACGTGGGCTGGACACAAGTACTCGGCGATTTTTGCCAATAACACGTGCGCCTGAATTGGCTTACTGAGAAAATCATCCATACCCGCATCAAGACACTTTTGTCGCTCTTCATTGATAGCATTGGCCGTTAATGCGATGACAGGGATAGTTTGCCAAGCTTTGCCTGCTTCGCCTCGGCGGATCGCTTGGGTCGCCGCAAACCCGTCCATCTCTGGCATCAGACAATCCATCAAAACCAATTCTGTCTGCGCGGTTCCATCGGGCAGCTCGGCCGCGAGCACTCGTAACGCGTCGCGTCCAGTCTGGGCTTTTTTTACGTGGATCCCAGCTTCTTCCAGCATCATGCCAGCAATCAGCGCATTCACTTCGTTGTCTTCAACTAACAGGACACGCCGTCCGAGCAAATTTATCGTTGACACTGAACAGTGGACATCGGAGGTCACTGAGGTCAGCGCAATGTCGAATGTGACAAAAAAACTAAAACAAGTACCTGTTCCTAATTGACTACTGACCGAAATATCACCGTCCATTAACCGGCATAACTGGCGGGAAATGGCTAAGCCCAAACCGGTACCACCAAATCGCCTGGTGGTAGAAATATCAGCCTGTGTAAACGGTGTAAAAAGTTTTTCTTGTTGATCAGTCGACATGCCAATGCCAGTGTCCGACACATGCACATCACACACGACTTTATTGCCGAGTAATCGACTGGCCAGCTCAATCGTCACAGCCCCTGCACTGGTAAATTTCAGCGCGTTCCCGAGCAAATTACTGATAATTTGTTTGAATCGGACTTCATCACCACAGACATCAACTTGTTGCAACGTCCCCAATTGCACTTGCAACACGACATTTTTCGCTACTGCGACATGGTTAAATAAAGCCACAACATCTTGCACTGCAGCGGTTAAAGCAAAATTGGTTTGCTCCAAACTGATCTTGCCCGCTTCAATTTTGGAAAAATCCAAAATGTCGTTGATGATGCCCATTAACGACTGGCCCGAACGCATCGCCACATCTAAGTGCGCTTTCTGTTGCTCTGTTAACGCTGTACGGCCGAGTAAATCGAGCATCCCAATCACACCGTTGAGTGGCGTCCGGATCTCATGGCTCATATTCGCCAAAAACATTGATTTCATGTGCGCAGCGGCTTCGGCCAGTTCTTTGGCATTTAACAACGCGGTTTCAGTGGCTTTGCGCACGGAAATATCTTCGACTATCGACCAAATCAGCTCTCGGCCGTTGGCGTCTTTAATCAACACACCATTGAGCAGCACCGGATAGCGGCTGCCATCACGGCGCAGATATTCCTTTTCAAAAGGCCCATATCGGCCCGTTTGTTGTAATAACTGCAATTGCTGCTGTTCCTGTTCAGCGAACTCTGGCGGCGTTAGCTGCCAGTGATCAAGCTGCATAAACTCAGCAATGTTATATCCGGACGGGGTTACCATGGCTTGATTGACATCGACAAAACGGCCAGTTTGCAAATCGTTCAGCGCAATCCCCACAGGCGATAGCGCAAAAAAGCTACGTAACCTTGCCTCACTGGAAGCCAACTCAATCGCGATATTTTTTTCTTCCGTAATATCATTGATGTATCCGTGCCATAACGTACTGCCGTCTTCAAGTCTTTCTGGTTGTGCAGTGCCTTCCAACCAACGTACAACACCATCACTTAACCTTGTGCGATACACACAATGCCAACGCGTCAACGTAGCACTGGATTCTTCAATCGATTGCTGGATCATGGCTAAATCGTCCGGATGCAACTTGCTAAAAGCAAGTGTGGCGTCCTTTTCGACGAGCTCCGGCGTAACTTCATAAATCGTCAATATACCGGGGCTGCTATACGGAAACGCGGTGCGGCCATCAGGCCAAAGTTGGAACTGATAAAGCATACCCGGCAGTTGGGAGGTTAATTTGTGCAGTTGGGCCGAATGTTCAAAACGCTCTAGCGTCGCATTCAGCCAGCGGGCAAACAGTGTTACAAACATCTGTTCACTCGACGCCAAACTGATTGGTGGAACCACACCATTTGCAAAAACTAATAGGCCTTGTTGTTCACCCCAACGTAAATGGGCGCAATAAATTTGCGACCAGTGATTCACAGTTAACCACGCATCAAACGCTGTAACCATGCCAAGGCGAATATCCTGTATCTGTGATGTATTGAATTGCTCTAACAGCGCTAATGAGGCTGGCAGTGGAAAACAACTGCTGTCGTCGAGCACAAACGCAGGCTGTAACACACCATGACGCAACACCATCACCATGGCCTGTGCAAAACCCAACTGCGCAGCAGACTGCGCTAAGGCGTCGCTGATTAGCGCATCAACATCCAATTCAACAGCAGCAGCTATTTCACTCAGGGTTTGCAACGCAGCCAATTGACGTGTCACCGTTTCTTGAGCGGTGACTTCATCAGAGATATCCAATAAAAATCCATCGCTGGCAATCACTTGTTGTTGATTATCAAAACGCAAATGCACCCGCTCATTCACCCAAACCCAATGACCGTCGCGATGATGCAAGCGAAAGTTGGTATTCCAGTAACCAGTCGGGGTCGCCTCGTCAACCGTTTTACGGTAGTTCTCTAAATCGTCTGGATGCATCAACTGAATGAGCTGTCGCCCCTGCTTTTCAAATACAGTATGGGCATAACCGACTAACTGCAGAATTTGCGGGCTAATAAACGAAAACTCTCCATTCGGAGTCTGTCGGTAACTGACGGCTGGCATATTCGTTAATAAAGATTCGATATCATCTTTACTTTGTTGCAGTGCCAACTCAATGGCCTTTTGTTCACTGACATCGGCATGGGTTCCATACATCAATAAGGGTTGACCATCTGCCGTCCAGGTTTTTACTTGCCCTCGATCATGCACCCACACCCAATGGCCGTTTTTATGCCGCATCCGACAATGCATATCGTAATAATTGGTTTTACCGGCAAAGTGCTGCTGGAGCATGGACTCACTCAACGCCATGTCATCCGGATGAGCAAATTGTATCCAAGTGTTGATCGACACCGGCTGCAATTCATCGAGGGTATAACCGATGATATCGGCCCAGCGTTCATTAAAGGTGGTTTCGCCGGTTTGCACATTCCATTCCCAAGTTGCAATGTGCGTGGCATCGAGTACTGCGGTTAAACGCTGCTCGTTTTGCTCAATCAACGCAGATTGCTGACGCTCGGCGCTGATATCACTCTCGATGGCAATAAACCCTTTCAGGTTGCCTTGTTCATCCAATACGGGGTCACTTTGGATCCGCACCCAATAAGGTTCACCAGCCTTGGTGTAGTTCACGATATCCACTTTAAAGGATTGTCCATGCTCGATAGCATGATGCATCACGGCAATTTGTGTCAGATCTGAAGCCGGGCCTTGCAACATCTCGCTAGGTTTTTTTCCAAGGACTTCATCTAATGTATAGCCCGTCAGCACTTCAAACGGTTGGTTAACCCAAACAATCTTCCCAGCGATATCGGTCAGCACCACCAAATTGGTCGTTTTTGTCGCAACAGCGGACAGTTGTGCCAATTGCGCTTGAAAGTGCAGATTTTGTGTTTCAATCCGACGGGCATGCACGAGCTGGCCGATCGCGGCCAGCAGCGGTTGTAAAAACTCGACATCGGCAGCAGTATAACCTTGCGGTTTATTCGCCAGGCCAACCATCGCATTCATCGTACCATTAAAAAAAATCGGTAGCCCTAAAAAGGCATTCAACGCCGGATGCCCCGGCGGGATGCCGGCAGCTCTTGGGTCTGTCGGCGGTTCGTTGGCGATAACCACTTCACCAGTTCGGATTGCGGTACCAAACAATGTATTTAAATTGCGAAATTCCAGACCGGTTGGGGCATGTTGTTGATAAAAATCTCGAGTTGCGTCGTCCCAAGCAATATTGGTCAGGGCAAATGTTTTTAAATACCGCTGTTGCGCGTCGTCAATTAAAATCTCACCGATAAAACCATATTCGCTGTCCATGATCTGCAGCAATTCTGCCAGTAACTGATCATAAGCAGTGTAATTATCGCGCGTTTGAATAAAAGCTGACTGTAATTGGGTTACTTCAGCAATCAACTTTTTACTTTTTACTAAGGCATTTTGCGCTTCATAAAGTGCGTTATTTTGTAACTCTCGTTCACACAAAGCAGCGAAATCAGCCAACTGCTGTTTTTCAACCATAGTCAGTTGCCGCGGCTGACTGTCAATCAAACACAAGGTTCCGAGTGCGTAACCATCACGATTCTTTAGTGTGTGGCCGGCATAAAAACGGATAAAAGGTGCTCCGGTGACCAAGGGGTTGTCAACAAAACGCATATCTGCCAAGGCATCACAAATTTCAAACAATCCATCTTGCAAAATTGCATGACCGCAAAATGAAATGTCGCGCGAAGTTTGACAGGCATCAAGTCCCTGACGTGATTTAAACCATTGCCGGTCAGCATCCACCAACGAAATCAACACAATTTGGCAGTGAAAAATTTGACGAACCAAGGCTGTGATTTGATCAAATCTCGTTTCAGCAGGTGTATCAAGCACTTGCAATGCCTTTAACGCGGCTAAGCGGTCGATTTCCACATCAGGCATGTCGGGTCGTAGCAAGCGTCACCTCTGGAAAAATCACATCGAACAACGGCTATTGGGTATATACCCAAAATCATTGGAGATTCGGGTAGGCGGCAACTGAGCGAATCCAACTGAGCGAATCCAACTGAGCGAATCTGGTACGCCAGTCCGACCTAGTCACATAGTTAACTATGTGACTAGGGTGAGTGAAGGCAGCCAACAACCCCGAATCTTCAAGGATGACGGGGATATTTACTAACAACTCTGCAGTTTCAGCATCACCTTTTCAATCAATTCTTTTTGTTGACGACCATTTTCAATACTTTCATCGAACAAATCACTAGCCTGGCGCAAGCCTTCATCGATATGACCGATGATCGTCTCTTCTTCACTTTCAATCAAATTAAACTGCGCCAACTCAGCTTTAATATTGGTCTGCATATCCAGCATAATTCTTTCAAATTGTTCTGAATAAGCTCGCCCACTTTGCTCGGTTTCCAATGCTATGGCAGCTAAAACATTCGACGCACTTTTCATTTTGGCTTGTTTATCGGCGTCTTTCCGTTGCATCAGTAAAGTAAGGAGTCGAGTATCCATGCCATTAAACAACAGACAAATCTGATCTTTTAATACACCATATCGCTCTTCATCTTGCACAGGCATGTTATGGAATAATATCGAGACATAGTCATAATTCAAAAATGTCATCTGCTTCCAATGATACATTCTCCCGCGCGCGCGCGTTGCTTGCATGGTTTCACGTTCAATCGACTTTTCCAATCCATCAAAACGAAAGAACAGCGGTTCATTTTCATGGAAAAACATCATTGAAGCTTGCAGATCAAAAGTTTGTAATACTTCGAAACTGGCCGCAGCAATGGACGCCGCATCTGGCAATCGGTGAATGTTTTCTTGATAACGTAAAATTTCGCCTAATTCAGACGAAGCACGCATCGCACTGAACGCCATTTGCATCGCAGCCTGCGCCTGCTCGCCGCGGCTGGCAAATTCAATGCGCTGTTGATGCACTTGTTGTAATTTAATACTCAATTCAGCTAAACGGACCGGCTTCACTAAATAGTCGTCAGCACCGACCTCAAACGCTTTCATGATATCGTCGTCATCCATCAAGCCTGAGGTAAAAATAACCCCAGCGCTATCTGGTAAAAAATCATCTCGAAAACGTTGGCATAACTGATAACCATCAGCCCCAGGCAAATTTACGTCAAGCATCAAAATATCTGGTAAATCAGTTATTTGCTCACGTATTGCATCAAAACCATTGGCTGGCCATTGCTCAAAATGCACCACCTGATGCCCTCTTGCTTCGAGGTAATCAAGAGTCATTGCTGCAACTTGCGTGTCGTCTTCAAAGTAGACAATTCTTAATGCGTTTGTATCGGTCATCAACATATCCTTATTGAGCGGCAATTTTGAGCAATTCTGTAGCCTGGGCCACTGTCAGTGGCGGATTAAAAAAGTAGCCTTGGGCATAGTCGCAACCTATCGCCTTTAATGCTTGCAACATTTCTAAGGTTTCCACCCCTTCGGCCACCGTTTTAATTTGCATGTTATGGGCAAGATTGATACACGCTTCAACAATAGCGCGACTTTCTGGCTCATGCAGAAAATCTGAAATAAATCGCCGGTCAATTTTTAATTCGGTAAATGGGATCCGCTGTAATTGCGCCAAAGAAGAATAACCGGTGCCAAAATCATCGATAGATAACTCGATTCCATTCATCCGCAAGCGGATCAGAATATCCAACGCCGTCACTACTTCGTTCATCAGTGCAGACTCGGTGAGCTCAAGCACTAGCTGTTGCGGTTGCAATTGATGGCATTTGACTTCATGCAGCAGTTTCGCCGGAAAACTGATATTTTGTAGGTTGATTAACGATAAATTGACTGCCACTCGCGTGTATAATTTTTGTGCCGACCATTGCGACAATTGGGCTAAAGCCTGTGACAACGCCCAATCAGTTAATTCATCGATGATCCCAGATTGTTCAGCCAGCGGAATAAAAAATACTGGCGGGACTTGGCCAAAAACTGGCGATTTCCAGCGCGCCAACGCTTCAAATCCGACCAATTGATTATCAGTCAACTGATACTTCGGTTGGAAACACAAACTCAGTTCATTGTTACGCAGTGCTGCGACAAGATCAGCCGCAGTGATATTCGGATAATCGCTAGCCTTAGCCTCAGCTTGCGATTGCTGCGGCATTTGTAAAAGGTGCTGTATTTTTTGGGTAAACGACAGCATATCAAGCGGCTTGGTCAAGGCTTCAGCCACCTGCAAGCCTTGCGCTCTGGCCAGTTCACGGGCGGCATGCACAATTGAGATGTCGTGACCACTCACAATCACTAAATGCCCAGAAAAAGCCTGCTGACTTAACCAGCGCAGTGTTTCGACGCCATCCACGTGCGGCATATCTAGATCTAATACCACCACACTCGACTGACACACCGCATCAGCAGCGTCATGCAGACAAGTAAATCCATCAATGGTGATATCTACCGAAGCCAAAAACTGCGAACACATGTGCAAGTAATCTGGATCATCATCAATCATACAGACACTATTTGGTTTCATTTTTCACTCCAAAGACTAAGAAACCGCAGACAATAATTCTCTCACCCGCTTGATTAACAACGAGGCGCGCACCGGTTTCTCTAAACGCTGCTGATAACGCATTTCACTGGCTTCATCCTGTATCAAGCTATTATCAGCAAAGGCACTGACTAACTGCATTTTTAAATCAGGTTGCAATAACTGAGCAGCCTTGCATAACTCAAAACCATTCATTTCTGGCATGACAATATCACTGACCATCAACACATAAGAGCGTTGCTTTAATTGCTGCAGGGCTTCCTTTGCACTATTGCAGCTGCACACGGTAAAGCCGGCACTTTCCAAAATTGTAGCGTGCACATCTAATAGTTCACTATCATCGTCAACTAATAGAATTTGCGCTGCGCTCGCCGTCTTTGTTTGTGCTGGCGCTGCCTGTTGCAAAGATTCAACTGCAATAGGTGGCGCAGCGCTAGTGATTTGGGTGGCTATCGGCAGATATAATTCGAACCGACTACCGACGCCTTCAGTTGATTCAACCGTAATACCACCTTGGCTGCGTCTGATAAAACCAAACACTTGCGCCAAGCCTAGGCCAGTGCCTTGGGCCCCTTTGGTGGAAAAAAATGGCTCAAAAATTTTACGCATAACGGCTTCAGACATGCCTCTGCCGGTATCACTAATCGTCAGGCAGGCGTAATTACCGTCGGCGATAGGTTCAACAAAATGGACCGAATCACGAACTTGTTTTTGGCAAAAACCTACCGTGATGACGCCACCGGGTAACGTCGCATGCACGGCATTAATCACCATATTGAGCAGCACATCTTCTAAGCCACCTTTTTCGATATTGACCCATAATGGCTCTGCGGTCGGTTGTAATTCCAACTTGATATTGCCACTCTTGCCACATGCCTCTTGTAGCATCGGCGCTAATTCTTGTAGCATTTGCCCAAGTTCCGCCGATTGTGTTTGGCGGCTGCGATTCGACGAAAAATCTAACAAACTTTTAGTCAGCGCACTGCCACGGTCGGCCGCTTTAATTAAGTTGTTTGCCGTTTTGATTACTTTTTCATCATGCTGCATACAAAGTAATTCAGCATACCCACGCACAATGCCAAGAATGTTATTAAAATCATGCGCAATGCCACTGGTTAAAGTGCCAATGGCGCTGAGTTTACTAGCCTGCACTAGTTGCTCTTGCTGTAGCTCGGTTTGAGTTAAATCGTGCAAACTCCCCACAAAAAACCGTTGCTGAAACTCATCCATCGGCAATTCTGCGACTGATAACCGGATCGGAAATTCGCGACCAGATTTATGCTGCACCATCAGCCGACGGCCTGTGCCGATGACTTTTTTCTCTCCGGTTTGCAAATAATGATTGATGTAGACCTGGTGTTGGCTGGCGTGTGACGAGGGCATTAACACTGCAACATTGGCCCCGATTAAATCCTCTGGCGTATAACCAAATAACTGACATACCGCGGAGTTAAAACTTAATATTTCACCTTGCGCATTGATAGTAACCACGCCATCTGTCATCGCCTGCAGGGTTTCGCTTAAGTGTTTTTGTTGCCACTCCAGCGCACGCGCTAAGCGCAACTGTTCCAGCTCGGCAGATTTTTGCGCCGAGATATTGGTGATGCCGCCGTACTTACTATTGATATCGTCATGCCCAGTGCGGCGAATATCTTTGAGCCAGATGTATGCTTGCTGAGCGTGCGACCAAAACCGATATTCCTTATAGTCATCTTCCCAGTGCTGCAGCAGTGATGGCTGATCTTCTGGATGCACTTGATTGAAGAAAAACATCGGTTCAGACAACATTTGCTGCACAGTACAACCCAGAATATCTGCCACATTTGGGCTGACGTACATAAAGCCTTTTTGCAGATCATCCAGCGATTGATACAGCACTACTGGGCTGAAATTTAAAAGATTTTCCATATGCTGGCGCATTTCTGACAAGGTTTGCTGCAGCTGATACTGTTCAGTCACATCCAACAGCATGCAATATGCCACGACGTCTGGATTATCGATGGTTTGCTGTAGCCGACCGCGACAATCAATCACTTTTTGCGAGCCATCGGGAAAATCCAACCGACACCGCACCAATGGGCTCTGTGTTAAAGCCTGCAAAAAGCCTAATGGTTCAATGCGATGCAGGCTTTCATCCTCGTCTAAGCGATAAAACACCAGATGGTTGAGTTTAAATCGATCCGCATAATTTTCTTGCGGCGGCAACCACAGCAGTTCTCGTGCATTGCTGTTGGCAAACACCAGGGCTGAGTGTTCATTTAAGCCAATCATGCCCGCCAAATCGCTGTCAAATAAGCCCTGTAATAGCCGGTCTTGATGTTGCAGCTGGCGCAACTGGCGGTCTGCGGTAAAATCGGTCAGCGTCAATAACCATTGTTGCCCGGACAAGCGCCAGACGCGCAATTCACAGATATGTGGCAAACGACAGAGCCGGACGAACGCAAGCTCTTTCGGTTGCAGCCGGGCAACTTGCTGCGTCAGCCAATGCTGCACATTGTCATCGTTAAAAAAAGCAGCCGAGTCTATCGAAAAAATATCGGTGGTCATGGTCAGATGCATGACACCATCATGCCACTGCAACAGCGCTTGACCGCGCAAGTTATCAGGTTGCTGAAATGGCCAATTGGTTTTTAGTTGTGGGCTCTGCACCAACTGTTCAAGCTGCTCAAGCGACACCACCTGCATCGCCGCATTTGCCAGCATGCTGAGCGCTTGTTCTTGCAGTTCAGTCAACGCGCAACGAGTATTACGAACCATCAACACCGTAAATCTGCCGGTAGCACACTCCAGTGCCTCGCTCTGATAACAACAATGATAACCTGGCAGAAAAAAGTGCAGCTCTTGTAGGGCATCATCTTCACTTAAATTGGCCTGATGAAATACCCAGAATACCCACTTTGCATGGCTTTCATCGCTCGCTAGGTAATAACTGCCGTCCGCAGTGCGCACAACAAACAAGACAAATGCCCGCTCGAATAAGCCACTCAGCAACTGGGCGTAATGCTCCAGCTGTCGGGTCAAACTGAGATCGGGAAAATGTAAATTGAGGTCAATTGGAGGAGTTATTGATTCCATGCTGTGCCGCTTATCGCGAATCCATTGATAAAACCTAGTTCAGCCAGAGAGGCTTCGCAACTGTACTGAGTACTCACTAGGGCGTCTCGCATAGTCAGATGCTTATTAACAGCATGAATTTAAATAAAAAAATAGACTAATCAGAAATATGTCTGGCACTAAATTAGTCGTAATCAGACCAATTTGCGCGCGGGTTCAGCAACATATAACATATAGTAGAAGGCAAGATGCGCTGATTTACTGGTGAATTGATCGGCGAAACGGGTGCGCCAGCGCACAGAAGGCTGGAATGCCAGACGCTAGACTCTGAGTTTCTGCTTCCCGCAATACTGCGGGCTGCAGTGACGGGAGCATCCTATGTACGAAACTTCAGAAACATCAAAAACCAACGCCAATGTCGACTTCAAATCACAGGGTCTGAATAATGTGATTGATCAGGCTTCTGCGGCCGCCCATCCGGTTATCGACCAGTTCAGCGCCAAAGCGCATGACACAGTCAACCGGCTGGCGAGTGCCGCCAGCCATGGCGCGGACAATTTTGAGGTGCGCAGCGAACAAATCAGCGCATCCAGTGAACGACTTGGCAACGCCCTGCGCAGTCAAATCCGGCATCGACCCGTTGCAGCACTCGGAGTCGCTGTGGCCAGCGGTTTTATCATCAGCTGGTTGCTGAAATCCCGTGTCGGTTGAGCAGCTTTCGGCGCAACTGAGCGAATACCTGCAGTTGTGCCGCGGCCAATGGCAGCAACAGTTTCAATTATTGACGCTCGAGACACAGCGCGCTGCCGAAAGCTTGGTGGCGATTTGGCTGCTGTCGCTGTTCGCCGCGCTGTTGTTGCTCAGCAGCTGGATGCTGCTGATGCTGTTGCTGTGGTCCGGGTTGCAGGCACTCGGGCTTTTGCCGTGGCAAGGACTGTTGCTGTTATTTGGCTTACAGGTCGCGATCCTATTGTTCTGTTTGCACC
>Ga0247722_10000494_pt1 | contig 24049 bp, 22 predicted proteins | sample MSEWelMarce3H_FC_FD_189094 | JGI IMG/M metagenome (GOLD analysis project Ga0247722, IMG submission 189094) | Subsurface sediment microbial communities from gas well in West Virginia, United States - MSEEL Well Study Marcellus 3H_FC | ecosystem: Environmental > Terrestrial > Deep subsurface >... | reverse complement strand
TCGTCCATGTTTTTGCATAAAAGTTTTTCATCTGAATGCTGTTGTAATTGTAATTTTCGTATTTCTTCATCTAGACGACCGCTTGAGTTTTTCGAATTAGATGGAGGGCCTGACTCCATATCATCTTCTAAGTTTTCACTTGACATATGTACTTTATATAAACATTAAAAATATTAATATTTATATTATTAAAGCCCTCCCGGAAATCCCACTAAATTTGCACCGATACCGAACCCGGCTCCTGCACGCGTAGTGACTCCAATACTGGGGACATATGTATCTAAAATACTAAAAGTGGCTGCGGCAGTCAACGCAAGGAGCGCAATTTCCTCCAAATTCAACGAACGTTTAGGAATTGCGTAGGCGGCAATAGCAACGATAAAGCCTTCAACTAAGTATTTAATAATTCTTTTGAAAAATTCACTAACGTCAAACATATTTATAACAAAGAAAATAATATTTACGTTAAAATACTTAAACACATAATAATATAACATATTAAATGAGCGAGTATCAACATAGAACAACTTCATCTGGCGCAGCGAATCCAAAGTATGTTGACCTTTTGGAAGAAGACAAGCCAATTGCTGGACAAAAATTTGTTTGCGTGTCTTTCATTTCTCCCGAAAAAATAATTAAACAAAAGAATAGCTTTTTTTTCGAAGAGTTCCTAAAGAAGTGGGATTTTTCAAAAAGTATGGATAAATTTGTTCAATTTTTGAATTTCGTCTCTTTTAAATATAAGTTGAAGTTTGACGACTTGACAGAAGATTTCAAAGAATTTGTTAAAGATGAACACGCTATTCTCTCATCTAGCAGTATTGAAGATGATTACAAGACATTTTTGGATAATCACGAAGAGCAATTAGAGAACGCATTCAATATTCAGCATAAATTTCAAACTGCTACCCGAGGTATTAAAGTTCGCGGGGTGTATCCGACACTTGAGGAATCCGAGTTGCGTTGCAAAATGTTGAGAGAATTGGACCCGAGTCACGATGTATTTGTCGGTCCAGTTGGATTGTGGATGCCGTTTGACCCCGAGGCGTACAAGACTGGTCGCGTTGAATACATTGAAGACGAGTTAAATCAGCTCATGCATGAAAAAACAAAGAACGAGGCATTTGCCAAGTCAGCGTTCGACCAACGCGTCAAGGACACAAAGAGAAAGGCTATTGAAGAGAATATTAAGAACGCCGAAAAAACTGGTGCGCAATTGACACAGAATATTGACGAGAACGGTAATTTGGTCGGAATCCAAAATACGAATACGCAAGAAAAATCTCTCCAAAGTAAGGAGATTACCGTTTCAGATATTCGCAAAGAATTATTTGAGGGAGCCAATATTGTTACAAAGAAAAAATGAATTATGAATTAATTAGATTTATGCAAACATTCTCCACAAATTGTTTTACTTACATCTTTCACGCCGTTCCAAATTTTTAAACAAAACGCTGTATCTGCCGGTTCATAAGTCGCAAAGTTGCACAAAAAGCACTCGTGATAATGCAGCCGCCGCTCCGCGTTATATTTAATCATATATGCACACAGTGTTTTTGCACTATGTGTATTTTCCCACTGATAGGGAACAAAATCTTCTTTTGCCAGGCGAATGCCTTCTTTGATTATTTTTCTAATTGATTCATGCTGTATTTCTTCCTCTTTCAAATTTCTCTCATGTTTTTTCATAAAACTTTCTGGAGCACCAATCATCGCCACTTCGATTTCAGGAATCAAAAGCTTCAAATTCAAATTCATTTTTTCTGTTTAAGAATAAAAAACTATTTAAATAATAATTCAATTTTTATTATTTAAAGACCTAAATACCTAAAGTAAATAATTTGTTTGTCCCATATCCCCCCAAAAAACGCGATGCAACATGCACGAAGTAATTGCAAATGCAATTGAATGGATAACAACCGTGGCGGTCTTTGATTTACCTCCGGGAATAGTAAAGACCTGCCCAGGAACAAAAAGAATGAAAAGCAACATTGAATACAAAAACATTAACCACTGCATTTTATATTTTAAAGAGAGAAACAAAATTTCCTAAATATTTTACCATTACATTTTTAATCTATTCACTAAACTTCTGCTAAATTCTACGTCACTTGGGTAATGAATTCCCATATAAACCCTTATATAAGAGGTTCGTTCAGCAATTTCATCCCACTCTTTTTTTCTGGCAGGCTCCCATTTGGTTAATAATTTTGCCGCGTAGAAAGATTGATACGCATGTCCGGATGGATATGATGGGCTGTCATCACTAAGTAATTTAATAGAATTTATTTTTTCTGGTGCAACCTGTGACGGACGTGCTCTATTAAACATATATTTGTATAATCTTATTTCACGCACAATATTTTCAGACCTAATTGTGGTGCGCAATGTTTTATATTGGTTTTCTGTTATTTTAAATTCGAAACCACTAACAGGGTTCTTATCTGTTAAATAGAATAAATCTATATCATCTTGCGTCCTTTTACTAATATATTTTTTTATCATAAATTCTATTTCTTTATTATTATCGGGATAGAGAGGAATCGTAGGATACCACATATAATACTTTTTTGGTTGCACTAATAAAATTAAAATATAAAAAACAATACCAGTGAACAATTGTTTTTTATTCATATTATGTAATGATAAATAATTACCACTTCGTCTTTTTCACATTTATTTTTGGGCCTTGACCTCGCTTTTTCGTATTCCCAGGGTCATATTTTTCATCTTCTTCATCCGACCCAATGTCTTTCGACAAGTCCCAGAATTCTTTTGAACCCAATTTAAAATCATTATGATTATCGGCTTTGTACCAAAAAACTTGGTCTTGCAATTTGTTCGATTTTGAATTATTATTAATAACTAAACACTCATAATTTTCCGTACATTGGTCCATAACTTGGCAGAACGATTCAAACGTGGGAAACATTCCCGCATAATTCTCATAAATTCTTTTACGATTTGCAATATAAGGCTCTCGCAAAATAAAGACGAAATCAATATTTGTACGAAGCGTCGGCGGAATTCCTAAAGGAAATTGCATGGTAATCACCAACATAATTTTCCAATGTCTCCCGTTCATGAAAAGTAATCGAATCAGTTTGTCGCGAGTCCATGTAGAGTCATAAAGACAATCATCTAAAATGACGAACGTCCTCGGGTCGATATTGCTTTTCTTGAAAGTATCCATTTCTTTTTTAATTTGTTTCAATATAGACTTTTGTCGTTTCAAAATATTCTCGATAATCGCGGTATTGTACTCGTTATGAATAAACAATTTCGGAACAAGTTTCCCGTAAAATCCGTTTCCTTCTTCAGTGCCGGCTATCACAACGCCCACAGGAATATCCTGATGATAAAAAAGCAAATCTTTCACCAAAAAACTCTTACCAGTATCACGTCTTCCTAAAAGAACTACAACAGGACCTTTCGATTCGTTTGGTTTGAAACTAATAGTTTTCATGTCAAATTTTTTCAATTCTAACGACGACATATAATATAAAAGTATTTAAAGAAAAATAAAAACTAACGCAATAGTAATATGTTGAAATACTTATTCGGATTTACGCGGAAACGCCGAAGTAAAAGCAGGAGCAGGAGCCGAAGCAGCAGTAATAATGATGACCGGCGTTATTATGAACCAATAGGTGTTCCTGATAAAGACATTGGAAGAGACTTGAGAGAATTTCGCACAAAAAATTCATTGGTTGCCCTGGCAGGTCTTACGGATTATTCGGGTACACAATATAAATTAAAACAATTAACTGCGGTGTTAAAACAAAGATGTAGCGACTTATCTTTATCCATAGTTCACATCGGAAATATTCCACCGGAAAACTATTCAAAGTATCATTCTTACTATGACAGTCATATTCATGCGGCATATAAAAATTCTCTCATGATATGTTTGAATGACAAAGATGAATGCATTTCAAGTATTGTTTTGGATATAGATTATGGTAGTTCCGAAATTAGTATAAATTCTGCAACAAAAACAGGGAAAGAGGGGAAAAAATATAATACTTTGATGATTGCAGTTTCCATTATAATTTCTTCACTAATTAAAGTTAATGGGAATAGATTTACAAAATTAGTAAGCTGCGCGGTTAATCCGGTTTCGGCATATACTATGATTAAGTTTAATGTAAATTATACTACAGTTGACCATGCAGATAATTTCGTGGATTCATTAATAAAGGCAACTCCTACTATGGCTAATATCATGGCTGTTAATAAAAAATATGGCGTGATAATAGGGATAGTCGATTTAACTTATGAAAATGTAATACAAGCCGAAGGTGTTTTCAATGAACTAGTAAAAAAGCTTATATGTGTATAATAAGTTAAAAAGAACATTTATTAATATATTATTTAGCTAAATGATTGCCGGTATCAACTACGTGAAACGGAAAAACACAGAACTTTTCCAGAGCTTTTCCGAGGGACATTTATCAATCGACAACTGCCAAAATTACATTCCGTATTACGATGCCTATTTTTCTCTCACTGATGCAAACTTCAATTCTATTAACTTGAACAATCCGTGGCATATTCACACCATAAAATCAGAAACAAAATGTCTCGTTAAACATGCCACAGAAAAACCACGCAATGTCAAAGTATTTTTCAAACTCGCCCCTCTTATCGACCCCTTCAAATATGTTCTCGGAAAATACCAGGCCGAAAAGGATAAGTTATTGAACCTGCCTAGCCTCGTCCCCTCTGACCAAGTTCTCTTGAAAATTGCGGAAAAAAATAACTCGGCATATGTAGACGGTTTTTTTTCATATTTGACGGACTTGCTCAAAAATAACTATGGATTTGTGCATGGTCTCGATTTTTACGGGTCTTTCTTAGGAATTAAGAACGAATTTAAAGTAAATATTATCGAAGATTTGGAATATCTTTGCCGTTCCGATTTTTTCAACAAAAACAAAGGAGTTTTGTTTGAAGTCGATAATTATGATTATCTTTTTGATTCTCCACAAAAATTACCTACCATAAACATCACCGAAATATCTGCGCAATCAGAACTTGTTTTTGAAAATTTAGATGAGATTGAAGTGAGAAAAGAAGAGAAAGAAGAGAGAGAAGTGAAAGAAGAAAACGAGGAACAAGCCGAAGAAATCGAAGTGGTTTCCCTCAAAAATTCACGAAGTACAACATCCACTTGCTCTTCAAGAACCTCGCATACTTCGGGAAATTCCGACCCTAATTCGTCTATTAAATCGGAAACAGAAGGCGAGGGCGAAGGCGATGGAGAAGACGAGCCAAGTCAATGGGAAGACGTGGAATCCCCTACAACCCGCTCTTCCTCTTTCTCAGATGATGACGTCTTTATGACGCTCCCTAAATTTCCGGTGAACGTCATTTGCATGGAACACTGCGAAGACACACTCGATTCTCTCATCAATTCTGAAAAAGAAATTCCAGATGAAGAATGGTTCGCAATTCTCATGCAAGTTATCATGATGCTTTTAACATACCAAAAAGTGTTTCACATGACACACAATGATTTGCATACAAATAATATCATGTTCAACAAGACAACGGAAAAGTATTTGTATTATTGTTTTGACGGGACGACTTACCGCGTACCCACATTCGGCCGCATTTATAAAATCATCGATTTCGGCAGAGCTATTTACAAATATGGCGAAGTCGGATTCTGCAGTGATTGTTTTAAGAAAAACGAGGACGCCGCTACGCAATACAACTGCGAACCGTATTTCAACAAGAAGAAACCGCGTTTAGACCCCAATTACAGCTTTGACTTGTGCCGATTAGCGTGCTCCATATTCGATTACGTAGTAGAGGACATGTCTTCTATTAAAAAATTGGAGGAATGTGGCCCAGTTATCCGCCTCATTGTACAATGGTGTTTAGACGATAATGGTCTGAATGTTTTATACAAAATGAACGGCGATGAGAGATATCCTGATTTCAAACTCTATAAAATGATTGCGCGATGTGTCCATGAACATACGCCGAAAAATCAATTGTTGAGACCAGAATTCAAATCATTTGCTGTCTCTCAGAAATCTCTCACCGGCAAAGAAACGATTATGAATATTGACAAGATACCCTGCCTTGTTTAATAAAATAAAAATTGATTTTCGTTCTTATTTAAACAAGTCTTTTATTCAATCAATGCTGAGAACATTTGCATTTTACCAAGGAGCTTGCTACATTGTCAATGCTGTCATGTGGGCATTATATATGTGTTGGCTCGCGCCTAGCATCGAAAAAACCCCGGAATTACATATGCGGTTTATTTATCATTATCATAAATTCATTCTAGGACTTTTAAGGATTATTACTATAAACATTGCCATTGTTAAATTATCGTATATTGTGGAATTTTTGATTCTGCTCATAGAGTGGAACCTTTCTGTCAAAAAAGATATAAATGAGGTTTATATCTTTTTGGGATTTTTGGCAATTGGACTTTTTATGTAATTTTTTTAATAAGAAAATTGAACAAAAAAAGTCGAAGAAAGCGAAGATAAATAAAAAGAATGCATTTCCTAATCGCCTTCATCAACCTCGCAATCGGTCTTTCTCTCGCCGGCGTCGTCCCGACAGATTTCATATTTCTCAATATATTTTCAAAAATATATTGGCAAATGTTTTACCCAACTACTGCAAAAGAAACTGCAGGATATTTCATGGCGATTTTCGCAGGGATTCATCTGCATTTACTCATAATGCGTGATGCAGACGAGCTTCTTCAATTCATTTATATGCTTGAAATGCTCATGATATACGCGGAATCCAACAATATTATTCTAATCATTTTAAACGCGTATTTAATTAAAACTCTGGTTCCCCAGTAAAAACCTCCGCCATATTTTTCTCTCCCACAACGCCCCCGCCTTCTTTCACCAAACTTCCAATTTGTTCTAAAACATAATACCCAATAACACTGCAAAGATAAACAATCACTGTATCCTTTAGAAGAAGTTTCACAGGCTTTGTCTCTTTCTCAATAAACCGCATCTCAATAAATTTCAGAATACAAAACACGATTGCAATGACTCCTGCAATTACGAAAATACTGCTCATTACAATCGTCAATTACTTTTTTATATTATTTTATCCGCATATAATATGGATGCTAAATACCCTAGTAGTGATAAAGAAATTCCGTTTAAAACATGTGGTCGCAAGACTTCAAATGTAGGCCAGTTTCAAATATATATTAATAACACGCGTCACTATACCCCGAAAATTTCGAAATCAATATTCCCGGTGAATTTGGATAAAGACCGTCCACATAGTATTCCTTTTATGAATCAATTGACAGTTCCTATGATGTCGTCTGTGTTTGGACTGATTAGCAAGACATTTTGCCCTTTAAACAGCCTGTATATCAAAGACTCTTTGAAAGAGTGTGATTTTATAGCAACTATAACAACATATGATTGCGAAACAAATTCTCCCGTAATTACCTCGTTTGCAACTATATTAATGAATCACAAACTATCCAAAACTATTACAAGTAAATTATACATTGATGTCATTTGCGCGGATTTAACAACAAAAGGCCAGGGCTACAATTTACTGAATTTCATTAAATACCTTTCATGCAATATGAAGTTTCCTGCAGAAAAAGAAGGAATTAAGTATGAGACAAATAACGTGGCGCTATCGTCGGTTCACGATAAAATATGGTATTATTATTCACAAGGATTTATTCTTAATCCTTTATTATATCCTGCACTAAAAGGCAATTATAATCCAGCTACAAAATTATATAAAATAGTAACTTACAAGGATAAATGGAATTATTTACCAAATGCAAAATATAAAGCATTTTTAAAAAGTAAAACCACTATAAAAGGCAATACATTCTTTCAAAAAAGCAGAAAAATTATGAAATCAATATTTGGAATAAAATCTCCTTCTTCCTCTCATTCTTCACAAGCGTCATTTCAAACAGACGATTCGAAATACGGAATGACAGCAGAAGAATTTAATACAAATATGAATACAATATTAGATGTATTAAATGGTGAAGTTGGTAAAGGGTTATCAACAATGGTATTAAAACAGACATATCATTGCGATGACTTTGCAAAATACGACGCAAATTTTGCAATCGATATTCCCAGAATAAAATATGAAGCCAGCCTACATAACAGAGACCCGGAACATCTCTCTCCAAAACTTTTAGCAGAATGCGAGGTAGAACTCAAATTGTTTTCAGATAATTTCAACGCACTTTCCGACCCTTCTAATGGCAACAAAGATGCAAGTCTCATTTATCTTTATAATATTGTCATCGGTATTTACAAAAACTATCCGAAGAGCGTACTATATAAATCAAACAGCGCTCTCCGTCTCAAATTCACCAACGCTTTAAAGAGCTTATCGACATCCGGTCCGTATGTAGGGGTACGCAAATATTTTGCGAGGTTTTCAAACTATTATTTAGATAAAGTCAATACACTCGATATTACCACAGGACTTCCGCCCATTTTCGCAGGAACAACGAGAGCAGGATACTATTACAAATGCATGTACGAATGTGATGCTACCAATAATACTGTTACTAGAAAAGCGCACACCAAATTGCTCGCGCAAACATTAAGAAAAAGGCGCGCATCGACATCATCCGCCGTCGATTCCTCTCCCAATATTGACAGAAAATGCTATACTCTTTGCGATTCCAAATTTACACGCAAATTCCCTAAAAGTAAACTCCCTTATTTAAAATACAATAAGATTAGTCAAGCGATATAAAATCCAACTGCAACTCTTCCAAGTTAACAGGCTCCTGCGGATTCATATCAAATACTTCCAAGTCATTCAGTTTAATCGGCTCGTCGAATATTTTCAATTTCACATTATCCTCGTCTTCTTGCTCTTGCTCTTCCTCTTCCTCCTGCTTTCGCTGTTGTGCGCGCATCTCGCTAATCTCCTCCAGTCTTTCCAGGGTTTTCGGCGCAGGAACCTGATGCTCCATCCCTTCAATATCCTGCGCGAAATCAATGTCGTTGAATTTTATCGACACGGGCTCAGGGGATGTTGTAGTTGTCTCCTCGCGAGGCATATCGAATGAAGACGGCTTTGGCGGTTCTGGTGGAGGTGCATGCTTGACGCCGATGGTCTCCTCTTTGATTTCCTCGACAATTTCGTCTTCCGTCGTCTCGTCCATATAAGCGCGCAGGATGGCCTCGATTGGAATACTTTCGCGAATCGTGTGCAAAATGCATTCATGGATGATATGCTCAATCTCTCTGTTGTTTTTCTGGATTGTCAATGCAGGAATACCGATTTCAAAAAGATAAACATTCTTGTACATTTTTCTGGCAATATGGACATAGATTTTGTGGATGAATGAGTCTAGTTTTGGGATGTCAATATCAATCTTCTTTTGTTTTTGACCAACACGAATTGCAGTGAGAAGTTTCAATTGAATAATATGGACACATGTCACCAAATCTTCTAAATAATTGCATCCGCTTTTTTCTACGATTCTTTTTCTCTCTTGTTCTATCATATTCTGATTCCAATTTGGTATCCTGCTTATGAAATTCTGAAAAGTCATCAGATATTTTCCAGGTTCGTTATTCTGTTTACATAAAGCATGCGACTCATTGAAAATCGATTGCAATCCTTCCACTAAAAACGGTGTCAATATTGTCAAAAGACGCGACCCCCATTCATTCTTCGATTGTGTCAAACTAGAAACATTAAAATCATCCATTAGTATTTTAATGTTTTATTTTTTGCGAGTTTTAACGTTGCGTTTTTTACTTTTTTTGGATTTCTTTTTCTTTTTGGATTTTCTGCCTCCTCTGAGTCCATGAAGAAAGTTCGCTCCGTCAGAAGACGGACCATGTCGTGCTTTTTTAAAAGGGCCTGAGTCGCCCGGAGTGACGTTAAACTCAATATTAAGTAATCCTCTCAAAAAGGTATCACTTCTACCAGACGGGTCAAGTTTCGAAGCTATATAAGTTTTGAACGTCTCTATATTCACAACCATAGTTATTTTTCCTGCCGCTTCGTATCTCTCTTCTGTTGGGTATATTATGTCTATTATTTGTTGTGCAGTGTCGATATCGTTTTTCTTATTAAAGTTACCCAATAGGTCTATTTCTCCTGCTAATTTATCAACTAGTATGATTTCGTCGCTATTAGAGAAGATACCAGGCTTACCAGTGATTTTTCTACTTTCAAAATTGCTACTTGGAAAATCCTCGTCTTCTTCAAAGCTTCTACTTTCATGCGATACATCAAAATCTAATTTTAAATAAGACGAAAGGGTATTTGGAAAATCTGTAATTGAATTAAGTACACTAACATAGTCAATAGCGACATTGTTAAGATGATATGCTTCTGCAACAGCTTCAACAAAACGAGGAGCGGTAGGCTCTATGCCAACCGCTTTACCCATCAAATAAGGAAACACGTATGATATAAACTCTACTGAATGCCCTGCAACAGCGCCAAACTGAGTCACTGTACCTGCCTTATTGGTAACCCTGTTCATTTTTCCAACTACATTAGTGTATGTTAAACCTCCAAATTTTCCTATATTCATAGAATGATATGAAAGAATAGTAAAAGGTTTGTCGATGACATCGCCTCTTAGAGAACTAGATACAACATCATATGCATAATGTCCATACATCAATATAAAATCAGCTTCATCAACAGAGTCTTTTACATAGTCTGGATGTAATTTTACACCGGCGCGCACAGCAATAGCCCTCTTCAACTTGTCTAGAGAGGATTGAGTAATGGATTTTACATACGCGGTTTTGCCTCCTCCGCCTACCAAATAATATTTTGATTGCAACACTTCAATGAAGTTTTCCCAGACAGGTGGCATTCGGGCATTAGGGGGAAATCTACACCTTGTATTTATATTTTCTTTTGAATAATAAATTTTAAGAATAACCTTAGCATCACTATCATGATTTTGTAGAGTTGGGATTGTACCTCTTCTGCTAATTGCTTGTTCTATTTCCTCTTGCCCTAGAGATAAATGTTCTCCCTTCTCTCCTCTCTTTTCTTCTTTTTCTTCTCTCTTTTCTTCTTTCTTTTCTTCTTTCTCTTCTCTCATGCCTCTAATACCATCGACTTTTATATCCTTTTCTACGGGTTCAACTGTTGGACTTAATGTTCTTTTTTTATCAAGTTTTTCTTCAAATTTACTAGTCAATGTACCAAGTTTTTTTTTGGATTTACCAAATAATTTACCAGCTAACCCATCCATAATACTACTTTATACCTATATAAAAATAATTAACGTCTCTTTTTTCTAGATTTGTTCATATATTTTTTGAGAGTTCTACCTTTTTTGGATTTATTTTTGTATTTACTAGATTTTCTGGATTTTTTCTTTGAACCTCGCGCTACAAGTGCATTTTCATCTATGAATGATGTTATCTCATCAGCGCTTGTGTCTTTATTTGAAAACACAACTGAACAATTTCCTGCAAATACTTTTACGTTTACATGTGGAAAATGTGGACTTTGTTTAACAAAAAAATATTGAATTTCTGATTCAAACACTTCAAACACTGCAAATTTATATAACGAATCGTCTTTTCCATCGCATTTTGGGTGAAACATATATACATTTTCTGCTTTAAGATTAAGAATACCACTGGCAGAAAGTTGTTGGGTTTTGGTTACTCGCCTTCTTAGTATGGAACCTGTAAGTTTTGGTTTTTTTTCTGTATGCTCATCTTCATCTTCATCTTCATCGTCTGATTCTTCATAGTCGGATTCTTCAAATTCAGCTTCGTCAACCGTTACTTCTTCATCGTCAACTTTTTCAACTTCTGGAGTAGAATGTTCATCAGAAACAGTATACTCCAGCCCTTCTACAATTTTAATAGGAGGATTTAGACCTTCCGAGTCACTTAATGTAGATTCTCTATCTTTATAAGACATTAATGTCGTAGAACAACTTGGAAAAACATCAGTGGGGTATACATTAAAACTTTTACCATCAGGTGCCTTTTCAGAATAACACGGGTTTGTTTTTTCAAATGATGTATGTTGATTAAAATCTAGAGCTCTTACTAAAAATGGATTATTTTTTTTAAGAATTCTTGTGTTAGTAGGATTAGTAGAAAAATGCTGAGTTAATATTATTTTTATTACATTTGTATAAAGTTGAAGTTCTCCAACTTTTTTTAAGGCCTGTAGTTTTTCCTCGTTACCACTACACTTTTGTTGCATATCTGCAATACGTTTGTTTGCTTCATTTAATAACATAGATGCTATAAAATATCTACATTGTGTTATATTAAATCCTTTTAAGTAGGTAATTTTTAGATGAGTTCCAGCGCGAGTTTCTATATAACCATCTTTAACAAAATGGTCTCCTGCAAATTGTATAACACGTTCGATAACAAAGTCAAGCTTCCGAATTTCATTCTTTAAAATTTGTATTCTATATGGTTCAAATAAAAAATATCCGCTATTAAGAGAGGTAGACTTGAGTCCTGTATACACAATTCCAATTATATTTGTCCTTACTGAAGGATGGTTTAAATTTTTATACCCGTAAAAAGAATTACCTTCTGCAGTTGTTATCATTTCATCCGTACTTGGAGCATCATATTGACTTACTTTATCTAAAAAAACAGCACCTGCATTGCGTATATAGGTTTGATACATTTTTTCTGGAATTCTCGAAATACGTGCAGATTCACCTTCTTTTTTTTTATTTTCAAGTAAATTAAAAAATGATTCATTAAATAATAACTTTGAAGCTACAACAGGGTCCTTAAAATTTTCTTGAAATAACATTCGTATAAATATTGAATCCTGGATTATACCACTTAAAGATGCTGAACCTAAAGGAGAAATTTGAATAGCTGTTTTGGGAGTAGAACATGTATATGTTTTGTCTTTTATATACCCTCCGTGCATTGTTATTACAGCGTTAAAAGTTACTGATGGTATCGGTATTGGTTCTTCTATAAGAACTCCTTCTACTAATGGGACTGAGCTTGTTGGAAATGTATCTATAAAATTTTCAATTGTACTTTGGGGTATAAGTTCTTGTATATCTTTTTGTTCAACACCTTCTATAATTTTTGGGCCGATTCTATCACGTTTTATTCTAGCATTCTCCATATCTCTTACAATATTACAATCTTATAATATTATAATCTATTTTCTACGACGGCTCAATCTCCTTAGTTTTTTATATTTCTTTTTATTTACTTTTTTTGTGGACCGACGACCAAGACCAGTGGTAGGTCTCAATTTAAAACTAACTGCAGAGACTTTTTCAACTGGCTCCAGCGTCATAACTTCTCTATAAAAAAAATCAACATCATGTAAAATACTACCATCTCTATTTACATAACCATATTTTTTCAAGACGCCAATAAAATGATCTTCATTAATTTCCATGTTAAATAAAGACCCAGTAAATCCAGTCATCCTTATCATTTCGAGAATTTCTGCGTTGCTCTCTTTAGTAGGAAGGAGGTGTTGACGAATCGATTTTATATCTCCGTCACGTGCAATAGTAACAGTATAACGAGCCTCTTTATCCATAACTAAATAAGATAAGCGTTTACTTCTTAAAAAAGATTTTGCAGCAGGTTTACCAACACGACTTCCATTCGAAAACAGTATTTCGTGGTTTAATGTATACCCTAAACTGATATAAAATGTCATCACATCGTCAACAGCATGTAACACCACTATTTTAGTTAATGAACCTGCAATTCCAAAAAAATCTTTAACTCTGCTGAGATTAGGTAAAAGACCAGAATCGCTTGTAACTATAAACATAGCAAAAGGAATATAATATGATGCAAATATTGCCAATCGTGCTCCAATTTTAGCAATGGTAACTTCATCTCCGCGTTGATTTTGAAGTTCTAGTGTAGTTGCAAGCATCTTTATTTCAGCAAGAGAATTCTCGGTTCCAAAATTCATTGCGCATACAGCTAGTATGTTAAAGATTTTTCCACTTGTATCAATATCATATTGCCCGTAAAAAATAACCATATCTGCTTCTTCATAAGCGGTTGTAACAAAAGTATTACCTAACCCGAAACTATCTGCTTCTACTAAATTAATGAAAGACTTCTTAGTAAAATCATTTGCGTTTAAATCTTTAAATTGAACTAGTAAATCCGCTCCTTCAATCTGATAAGTATTTGATTTTAAAAACTCATGCAATCGGTTCCATGCTGGATGTTGTGCTTTTTCGTCACTAATGTATATTTTAATATGTATTTCCCTATTTTTAAAGAAAGAATTTCCCATTATCGTTTGAGACCGGGTACTAGCGGATACGAGAGGTGCTTCTTCTCTAGGTGTTCCTGCGGGTGTTCCTCTAGGACTTGATATAGGTGTTCCTGGTTGACTTAATCCCGGAAAAATAGCAGTATCCATATCTTCCCTAGGACTTGGTATAGGTGTTCCTGGTTGACTTAATCCCGGAAAAATAGCAGTGTCCGTATCTTCACTAGGACTCGGTACAAAATAATCGAACACTGTTATTTCATCTTGGCTCAATATGTTATTACCTAATTCATGAAGTTGTATCTCTTCTCTTGTAGGACTTTCTGCAAAATAATTATAAACTGGTGTTGCAGGTTGGCTCAACGATTCACGAAGTTGTATGTCTTCTGCAGGAAGACTTGCCTTAGAAGCCTCGTAGAGCATGTCTTCTTCCGCTTCGATTTTTTTGTCTAGTTTTACACCACTACGATGGGCATCCATAAGAGTTTGTATTTGTATAGGGGGTTTACGGATAGTTTCATATTTTTTATCACGTAATTTCCAAAAAGATGGCAGTTTATTTTTCTTTCTACGAGTTCCTATAGGAGGCATTACTTATAGTATAACACATGATTATAATCTCTCTTCTTGCAAATATTATATAAAAGAAATATTCTCCAAGCAAAATTTATTATCAAAATAAATGAAATTCAATATAAACAATATCATCAATTTTTCGCTCCTAAATTCTTTGCGGACTTTGTGAAATGCCAAAAGTATTTCAAACCGTCTCTCATCCCCAATATCTTTGTAAAAGCTAGTTCGTTCTAATAAAAAAATGATATCCAATGCGCTGTATGCTTTTTCATATAATTTAATACAAATATCCAAAAGAGAAAGAAGAGAGAATCCTTCATCGATTTTCCTCAATTCTTTTTTCAGCCATTCACTGCGCGTCGTTTTGACGTCTTTCATATTAAACGTCTCCGCCAAAAAATACGTATGCAAATTCACCGGCTTACCTTCAATCATAGGCAGAGGCACATATATTTCGCAAAAACGCGACAATATGGGTTTCAAAAGCTTATACTTGTCTTCAATAACGATAAAGAACCGCGTAGTATGACTGAATAGCTCGATGCATCGTCTCAGAGCCGACTGCGCGTCGATGGTCAATTTGTCGGCATTGATTAAAATAATGCTTTTAAACACATCCGAATTGATATGCGTCTTTGCAAAGAATTTCAGGTCTTCTCGAATAAATTTGATACCTTTTCCGTGTGCGCAATTGACGGTCATCACAAAGTTCCGCATCTTATCCGCATCGCCATTGTATATAGTCCGAATAAAATTCTGGAGAATCGTCTTTTTACCGCTTCCGCTCTGACCATGAAAAATAATATTAGGGATTTTATGGCACTCGTAAAAAGATTCCAATTTCTCTTTGATATCGCCGTGAATAGCTATGCTCATCGGTTAATATATTACGTATTAAGTATTTAATATATTAAACGAATAACTTCTTATTTATCAAACAGAATTTGTCAAGCTATGTGTATAGGGATTTGATTTGAAAGCGTTCAAAATATCGGGCTGGATTCTCTCTACTCCGAGATTATGTACATTCCGATGATTTGTCATATTTGTTTTTCCAAAGACTTCCGGATTCGACGGCAAAGAAGGCATGCTGGTCGGCACAAACATACGCTGATTTGTTCTATCGGCTTCTTGTTTGCCGGGGCTCGAGAGGTTCATATGTGGACTGAATATTTGCGTGTTTCCGTGATTAGTCCGACTCATCATTGCCGGTTCTTTCAATTCGTTGTTGTATTGTGTTTTATAGACGTCGCTGTAAATGCGGTCCCCCGATTTGACTGCGTCTCCACCGGCAATACCATAAGCAGAAAAATCCGTGGTCGTGTCGCGCTGATTTGAAATAGCCTGTTGTGGACTGACTTTATATCCATTTCCGTCTTTCTGACCTCCTACGTAAAAATTAGGAGAATAAAGCGTCGTCTCTTTTATCGTCGTCGGCGTGATGTCGTTCGGGTTTATCACATACGAATCAGGAACTTTCGAACCGGCGTCGCCGTAAATACGCACATTGTTCATCGTCTCGTCTTTTCTAGTCGGTTTAAAAATATCGAGCAAAGGCGCAACCACCGCGCCAATAGCGCCGTTAAAACTGTTAACAAATGTATCCGGCTGCCTCAACTGGGTCCGGTTAGTCGATTGCTTTAAATAACTCTTTAAAACATTATCCTTGTTGTTAAGAGGGCCTTTGCCCTGCGCACTAGAATTCGTCACCGCGGAAGTCGCAAGCTGAATTTTCTTGGCCTTTTCATAGTTTTGAGGCGCGTATCCAGGATTATCGCCACTGCTATTTGCAATGCCTGTGTAAGATTTGGTATCCGTTGCTCTCGCAGGCACTGGGACCTCTTGCAAAGGACGCTGCATCTCTCCCTTTGCCTCTCCAGTAGTAGTAAGCCATCGGTCCGGCGTCTGGATATAAAAAGCATCAGGCGTATGCTTCTCGACTTTTCCTATAAATCCTCGTTGTTGGATATGCGAATACGACGGCCCTTCGTGAGATTCCAGGGAGTATTCCAATTTCGGATTCGTTGCTATGCGCAGTTCATCGACAGTCTTAGGCAGCCATTCATCACGCCTTTCCATACCAGAATTAAAACCATTGCTTCCTTCCGTCGTAAATCCTTTTCCTAAACCGGGGGCGACCCGTTGGCTTTCAAAAGGTTTCACCATACTATTCACATTAGCGGGATTCACGCGGGATTGATAAAAATCCGACATATTCGGTGCACCGTTAGACCATTGCATATTGTCTTGAGGCTTAAATAAGGGCGCCTGCTCCGATTTGTTAATAAGTTGACTCCCCGACCCCGTAGCGTTGTCCAAAATCGTCTCCGCCATATTTTCATTATACAGTTGTCCCTTTATTTTGCCTCCGAAAAAAGGGACCATGTTATTATGTTCAAAATTGCTAGAGTCTACAAAATTCCCGGTCAAAGAGAATACTTGTTGAATATCGTCCCCCGCTCTTGTCTGGTTAAAATACTTATCCGTGGCGTTATTCGGCGATAAATATGCGCTCGTATTATCGACCAGCTCTTTTTGATTTAAAACAGGGTAATTCTGCACTAAGGGGTCGACATTCGGCAATTTACTTCTCCCTCGGCCATTTTCAAAATTTTCAACAGGTCTTGCATTTGGTTGCTGATTTGAAATGACATACATTCCGCCTAAAAATAATAATGGTATTGCTAATTCCATATTATAATTATTATATATTTTTTATTTGAATTTCGTGGCCGTATTTGGCAATACATCATCTTTGCGGATGATAGGGACATGCACCCTAGGCACAAAGTAATCTTTCTCTAGCAATCTCGTGTTGATATTATTATGAAAAGAGAGACACGTATTTTCTTGCGGATTCATTGGAAGAATCTCCCATCGAGGTTGTTCGGCATCACGGAAAGTCCACGCAGGCAATGTCGTGCGAGATTCAGAAACAGTTAACTGCGTATTTGTATTATAACTGACTTTCTCCGTATTCAATGCTCTGCGAGTATATTCGTCTTTTCCTAAACAGTCTCTCCCCAATTTCTGTGTATATCCTCGCAATTCGCTATCGATGTTTAAAGGATTCGTCATCAAATTTCCACCCCAAGTTTGTATGCGTACTTGTGAATCCGCCATATAATCAGGTCTCGCGCCCCATCCCGGAACATTCAAAACCCACCTGCCAGGGTCAGTAGATTGTTGTAGTTGTTTTTCGATTCTGCATGGGTCATCATAAAAACGTGTAAAAGCCATTATATTAGTATAGTGTAATAAAAAAACTGCGATAACTATAGCCCATTATAAAATACTTTTGTCTTTGTCCCCATATGGCCAATCGGTATTTCTATACCATATTTTTTGGATAATGGCATATATTTATTTACTGTCGTGAATCCAGCGCTTTTTTCGCCATTTATATTTAGTTTGACATGATTGTCCAGCGCCATCAAACATATAATGGATTGCTCTGCTGAACTGGCAGAATAAATATTAAACCATATATTTATTTCTTTTACCGATTGCATTTTTTTCTTTGTCCCAGTAACTTCGGCACGGTCATTGCTTATACAAATAATGTTATTGCCTTCGCGTAATACATCATAATGCCGTTTGTCGTCTTTGTCATAATAATAGGACAGTACAGAAACCTCAAAGTTATTAAATATTGGTAATAGACCGCCAATCATTACTTCTGGTTTACCGCCGTAGTTATTGCAAAAATCTAGATTGATAATGCCTGTGTCATTTTTCAAAAGAAGTTCATTCAATGTTTTAATATATTTGTTTTGAAATACTTTAGAATTAGAAGCTGTGTCCGTTACAACAATCTTTCCGTTTTTTGAAAATGGAAGATTTTCCGGAGGTGTAAATGATTCCGTTAAATTATATAGACCACCATGTTCTCTCTTCCATATTTTTTGAAAAACCTCAAATGTTTCTTCATCAGTGGTACAATTTAGCAATTTGGAAAACTTTTTATCTGTATAATTCAAATAATATTTTTTTAAATATTTTACAATTTGATTTTGCATGTATATTATTATAATATTATATAATAAGAAGAGATATGAAGCCCTCGCATAGTGCTACATCCAGAAAAAAACTCTTTTTGGTAGATGTTGATGAGGAGAGAGAAAAACGAGCAACAAAAATTGGAGAAACCCGAAAATTGAAAAAGGAAGAAGCCATAAAGTTGAAAACTCTCATTGAAAATATAATGATAACTCGAAATAATGGAGATGAAAGCAATTACATAGTACCGAATAATAAAACCAAAAGAACTCCCTACGGCATAAATGAAGCGAGAGAAGAACGAGTAAAAAAAATTGGAGAAACCCGAAAGTTGAAAAAGGAAGAAGCCATAAAGTTGAAAAGAGGAATTAAACCTGTGATAAGTGAACCTGTGATAAGTGAAGATGATTTACGCGCAAATATTTCTAGCAATAAAAATGATATTGTAAAAAAAAGAGGTATAAAACAGCTATTAGCATCTATTATTACTATGTTTTATCCAGAACCATCCACACCTACAGCACCACCTTTTACTATACCTTTAGAAGAAGATACAACTTCATCAGCTACAACTTCACAAGCTACAATTTCACCCACAATTTCACCAGCACCAGCTACAACTCCACTAGCACCAGCCATACCACCGCCAGAAAATATTCTTGACGCTATTATTACTCTACATGGGGGGTATAATAAAGGAGAAAAAATTACGTGCAAGATAAAGCGAAGTGCGACACATATAGCCCCATTAGGTACTTCATCGTGGGCTAGCAATAGTGACCAATCGTTACTAATGCGCATGATATTTAAATACGGGTTTCATCCTATTGTAGCATCTAATCTAATATTTAATAGCGATTTTTTAGATTATATATTACCTAACAAAGCACTCCCCAATAATGGTTGTTATGATATATTTTTAACAGATGTTAAAGAAAAAATGTATCAATTATATGAAACTGACCCAGGGAAACAAATATTAAATAAAGGAAGTCAATATGACTTGCCTACGTCAAAAGAATTTATCGACCCTTCTGGAACTTCTAGTTTGAATCCCGCATATAGTTATAAAAATCTTAATGGAATTGGAAATGAAAAAAATATAATTGGAATCTTATACACTGGCCCAACAAGTGAGTCTACTAATTCAGGGTTTTTTTTATTAAGAGATTATTATACAATACACCCTACTGGATACATTGAAGACTTAGAGAAGATTATAGCCATTATTGAAGCGGTAGCGGGGGACCATTTTGTAAAGGCAGGACAACCTACATCATCATACAATGTGGATAAAACCCTTGAAACAACAACAATTACCTACAAAAGAAACTTTAATATATCACAATCTCCATATTTCATAGCAGAAATTCTTTATAATAAACGTATTTTAATTCTAGATTCAATAACTAGAGAATTAAAGAAACATCTTAGAATTGATACAAGCACTATCCCAGAAACAAGAGAACCAAACGGCTTACTCCCTTTTTTGGTTAGGACATTAGATTTTACACTTGAGGAGTCGTTTGCATTAACACGACCATTTAGACGCGATATAACTTCAACCACTGGAACAAGTAGTGACACTTTTATACCAGAAGACTCCACAAACCTTATGAAGTATAAAGATGTGGGTGTCGTAGCTACAGAGTTGTCAGATAAAACTAAAAAAACAATAGAGGATGCATCACAAACATGCACAATCACAAGAAGACTTACAGGTAGTCAGGTTATTGCAAAAAATGGAGATATTGCATTAAGTCAAATAGGGTTATTTGTAAATAACCCTCGCCTAGATGGTTCTAAAGACGATTTATATACATTTGCATTATTTTCGTTCGATGAACAAGATGTGCATCACCATTTTTGCAATGACTTAACAAAAACAACAAAGTTAAATTTATTTTATGCAAATTGTTCAAGTGTAATGGCAGACTCTAACCTTACAGATGCGCAAGCAGATGCCGTTATAATAAAATACTTAAACAGAGTTAGTCCACATACTGCGAGAGGCTCTAAGAAAATAAATAAAAAAACAAATAACAAATATAAAAATAAAACTCGTAAAAGTAAAAAAAGAAAAAGTAGAAGAAAATAATTTTATGCGGGAGAGGTTTATATTAATCTGTATTTTCTCTATCCCTAATACAATTTAAAAATTTAGAAAACTTTTTATCAGTGTAACTCAAATAATATTCATTGATTTTTTAATGTATATTATTATAATATTATATAATAAGAAGACATATGGAAAAGAGCGAGAGCGCGTGGGATACGACTAATGCCCTTACTAAAAAAAAATTTGTAACAGCAGATGAACAACGAGCATTACGCAACTACGAAACTCAATCGATACGGAAAACAAAAAAATCTAGCTTAATAACTGGAAAGAGAAACCACATAACACAAGAAGAAGCAGAAGTAATACGAGCAGCAGCAGAAGAAAGACAAAAAACAGCAATACGAGCAAGACGAGAAGCAGCAAGACGCGAATCACGCAAAGGCGCCCCTCTAACGCACCGGCAAAATGCCCGTGATGATATTATGAAGTCAATGAGGATGGGGAACCCCATAACAGACCAAAAAGCAGATGCCATTCAACAATCAGCAACACGAAAAGCAATTCAACAATCATTCAAAGACCCCTTTCTAACGTACCAGCAAAATGCCCGGGATGCTATTATGAAGAAAAGGATGATGGGAAACCTAACGGAAGAAGAAAAGGAAGAAAAGGAAGAAAAAGAAGAAGAAAAAGAAAGAACCGATAATGTTTTTTATAAATTTTGGAAATCTCTAGATAAGAAGAAGGAGGTAATTAAGACACTAGTTGCGGACCCTCCTACTATTCTTTCTCCTACTATTCTTTCTTCTCCTCTTTCTTCTCCTCCTTCTTCTCCTATTGATTCTACTACTACTCCTCCTGCCCCTACTCCTGCCCATGTTTTTAGAGCTTTTGTAACTATGCATGGAGGATATTATATGCCGACCACTACATGTACTACTGATAGTGCAGGTACCGAAACGTTTTCATTTACAAATATTTCAAAATTTACAAGTAACCACAATAGAGAAACAGTACAAATATCTCCTCTAGGAACTTCAGTATGGTCAACTTATTCAACCGATATGCTATTGTTACATTTAATATTTCAACGGAATATTAACCCACTTATAGCATCATGGTATGTGCATACACAACAATTTGTAAATGACCGACATGACGCAGTCGAGAACCCATGTAAAATAGAATATGCAGATATTCTAAAAGACACGTATAAATATTTCAATAAACCATCAGGCGGAGAATGGTTAAATAAAATTAGTCAATATAATATTCCCATGACAAACAAAACAATTAAAGATACCTCGGGTACAGAAACGCCAAACCCATCGTATGGATATTCACGGTATAAAGCAGTAGCAAAAGTGACAATGCCACCAAAACCAACAGAACTAGGACCGGAAGCAACAAGACAGGATGCGAAGGATTATAAAAGGGAACATGCAAAATGGGAGACTGCTAAACAAAATTATGAGGCTTCAAAAGAATTTATTGGTTATTTATGTGGACCACGTTTTCATCATAGAGGTTATTTTTTATTGGATGACTATAACAAAACAATTACAGAACCACACAGAAAAAATTTAGAACCAATAATTGATTATATATCAGAGATTGTAGCAGGCGGTAAAGATGCATTCTCTGATATAAATACAACCGAAAATACAAATGGTAGTATAACTATACACTATCAAAGAGGATTCAACTTGACTCAGTGTAGATATTTTATAGCATTCGTTATAACTCAAAAAATAGGGTTGCCAGAGTTCACTATAAGTGGTATGAAAACTCCATACAAAAATTTTATAGAAGACCTCCTCAAAAGAAATATAGATAAAGAGACAAAACAAGTTAATACAACAGGCCGCCCGTTTTTAGTTAAAAGCTTGGATTTAACAATTCCTGGAACATATGAAAAAACAATGCCATATTTATATGATGCCACAGCAACCCCTCCTACTAGAAATTGGATAACAAAAACATCCACAAACATTGACGATTTATTTGGCCAAGAGCCTGTTGTATTAAGCTCTGCGGATGGTAAAAAAGAATATATGGTTCCTAAAGCATGTGATTTAGCAAAACGGAGACTTACGCCTAGCACAGAAAACGCCTCCCATAATCCTTCAACAAATCATGCGGTCTCAAGTAACATTCTAGTTGAGTTGAAGAGTAACGGCCTTTATGCATCACATATTAATATTGATGAACCTCAATTTTTTAAATTAGCCCTGTCTGAAATATACGAATCACATGTAAATAATTTTATCGATGACAATACATCAATATTTTTTCAAAATTGCTCAGCTTTAATGGCATGTACTTCAATACCAATGTCGCATAAAATTATAGAGGCATATAAAGCGTTCATAACTGAATCAGATATAGGACAAGGAAAACGTATAACTTCAAATAAATCTCGTAAGAAATACAAAAAAAATACTATTAAAAAATCAAAAAGGAAAAGGAAGAAAAGTAGGAAAACCAGGAGAAAATAATTTCCCGTTGGACCTTTTGGAAAACCCTCGCTCTCTCCGCGGTTCTGGCGTTCCGTTATTTTGGATGAAACAGAACGTTTCTTTAAATGCATTTACCATTAGCATTACAAATGCCGTTTTTATAGTATATTCTTTATATTTATCTTTCTCAGTCTCATCCAAATAACTAATAAAACACTAGTATTTTCTTTAAAGGTTCGCAACAGCATATTAATGATATTTTAAAAATACCATTGATAATATTTACAGCATACGCTCAAAAACGTTCTGTTTTCATCCATTTTCCAAAAAACCGGATGAACGCCCATCCAAAAATCCAAAATAATGGATGAAACAGAACGGCGACCACAATAGCATGCGAAACGGATATTTACAATCGAAAAACGCACGCATTGCTCTCTATGGTTATAAAAATAATCCGATAACCACCAAAATATTTTGGGATTTCCTGCATTCAAAAATATTTTTCAGATGGACCTTTTGGAAAACCCTCGCTCTCTCCGCGGTTCTGGCGTTCCGTTATTTTGGATGAAACAGAACGTTTCTTTAAATGCATTTACCATTAGCATTACCAATGCCAGTTCTCTAGTATATTCTTTATATTTCTCTTTCTCAGTCTCATCCAAATAACTAATAAAACACTTGTATTTTCTTTAAAGAATTGTAAGAGCATTTATAG
>Ga0247722_10000493_pt1 | contig 24138 bp, 24 predicted proteins | sample MSEWelMarce3H_FC_FD_189094 | JGI IMG/M metagenome (GOLD analysis project Ga0247722, IMG submission 189094) | Subsurface sediment microbial communities from gas well in West Virginia, United States - MSEEL Well Study Marcellus 3H_FC | ecosystem: Environmental > Terrestrial > Deep subsurface >... | reverse complement strand
ATCAAGATTAACTGCCGACGAGAATGATTTTGAAAACTTTAGTGATTTTGATCATAGAATAACCGATCCAAATTTTATTATAGATGGAACAATAGAGTGGGTTAATCTTGATAACTAATTTAAAATATTAACAATGATAAATGTATGTATAGACGGGAATCACCATTTCCATAAAACTTTCGGGGTATTTGCTGGATATGGAAATATGGATCCCGGAAAGGTTTTGAAGGAGAAATCTGAACAAGCAGCTTTTATAAGAAAAGTTTCTACTGATTTATGTTCTTCACTTAAGATGCTTCCTCAGGGCGGAAGAATGATATTTACTGCTGATAGTAGGAGCTGGAGAAAGGACGTCGAGATAGAGAATGGTGGATATAAATCAGGAAGGGTAAAGGACGAAACTGTAGATTGGACCATATTTTTTGAATTAATGACAGCATTTGGTGAACAGCTAGAAAAAATGGGGTTTATATTTTCGAGAGTTGAGGGAGCTGAGGGCGATGACCTCCTGATGTTCTGGTCCGATTATTTCAATTTAAACGGAGAAAATTGTATCATAATTAGTGGAGATCATGATATGCACCAATTAGCAAGAAAGAACGATAAAGCATGGACTGCTGTATGGAACACAAATTCAAAGAAGAATATGCTTTCTGTCCATCAGAAATGGGAGGAATTATGGTTAAATAAAAATGATTCCGTTGGAATGAGTATATTTAACATGTCATCAGCGATATCTCCAGAGAAGGATAAATTCAAGGAGTTCCTTAAAAAAGTGAAGATAGAGGAAATTGACAGTTATTCTTTTATATTTCATAAGATTCTAATCGGTGACGATGGAGATTCTGTTCCGAGTGTTTGGGATTATCCAGTTAAAAATAAAGATGGTGAAGATAAATTAGTTAGGTTTACTGATAGTAAAGCTAAGAAGGTTTATGCTGCTTTACTAGAAACTGAATGGTTTGGTATTCCTTTTGATCTATTAATTAAAAATCCTGAATTCCTTAATTGGATAAGCGGATTAGTATTAAGAACAACTAAAGATATTGATACAACTGATAATAGAAAAAAAGTTTCGCATAACTTCGAAAGAAATCTTATTCTCATGTGGTTAAATTATAAAGTCATACCTCCCTTTGTAATAAAGGGTGCTTCGCAGGAAATAACAAGAGGTCTGGAGATGCAGAAAAAAATTGTTACTCTGGATAGAATAAAAATATTAGAGGGCAGTGAATGGATAACAACTGGATATCAACCAAAGGGATTTGATCCTTTTTCATACTTATAACAATGGAACTTTTCGATATAGTAAAAAATATATTTTCAAAGAATAAAAGAAGCTGGGATTCTGTAGGTAAAAATGACAAGGTCCGTAATTTCTTTATGATTAATCGAATAATGTCTATACAATTCCCAGTACAAGCTAACCAATTTAACAAAATGAGGGTAACCCCACATTTTGTTGTTGATTGGTGGAGAGATACCTTATCTAATAGATTTTCTAAACCACCCGCTTGGATATACACAAAGACAATAAAAAAAGAAACTGTAGGAAAAAAAACAAAAGTTTCTGATTATAGTGAAATTGAAAATTTTATTTGTGATAGATACAAGATATCAAGGAGGGATCTTTCACAGTTGAAGGAATTCTATCCTGATAAATATAATGCCTGGATGCTGGATGTTTCAGACCAGTTAGGTTTAAAAAAATAGATATATAAAGAATGAAAAAGGAAGCTGATAAGGTCATAGACAAGGTTATCTCCGGAATGGATTGGGACGTTATATTCGATGTTAACAAGTGTTTTAAACATGGGGTTGGCGATGGTGTATCTGTTATTCCTGGAGTTAAAAGAAAAGCTTTTGCTGATGGAATCACTAAGAATGATCTTAAGAATGAATTAAAAAGTCTTCTTAAATATGTTATTGAAAATAATATACCTGAGTTAATATATGGATATTGGATGATATTTTGGGATAATCCATTATGGACGGAGGAATATCTTAATGAGATAAGAGAGGAAATGGAGGAAGACAGCGACGATATAATTGGAGATATTATACTAGATCCAACATTGGAGGTAATATATTCTCCACAAAGAATGTATCTTATAGCTAATAATATAAAAAATCAAACAGAAGCGGAAACAACTGAATCTGATACACTTGATGGAATGTTAAAAAGAGCACTTTCTGATGAGAAATTTGAACTTGCTGCTAAGATAAGGGATGTTATAAATATCCAGAAAAATCAGAAATAAAATAATAATTCTAAATGAAATATATTAAGAACATAAACGAATATCTTGATGGCGGAGTATTTGGAGATACCTATGGTCTTGGAAGCGGTAATGGTGTTATGAAAGTTAGCTATAAGCCATTCAGTGATCTCTCAGTAACAGTTGGTCCGGATCCAAACATCGATAGAACAGTAAAAGGTTCTGAATTTCAAATAGGAGATGTTGTGGAGTCTCAACCTATCGATTCTAAGAAAAAGGTTATAGGTGTTATAGTTAGATGCTTTAGAAATCCGGATAATAAACAATATAGATATTTTATACAATCCTATATTAAAGGAAAGAAAAGCAAAAAGGTAATAGAAATAAAATCAGATTGTATAAAATTTGCAGAAGGTGGTAATCACGGAAACATGGAAACCATATCGAAAAGCAAAGCAAGTGAGCTACCTGGGTCTATGTATAATTCAAAAACTGTCTACAGTGCTAGTGAATTGGGACAGGAGACAAACAATTAAGAGAAACCAATTCAATCATTTATAGTACAAATAAGAAACTCTATAGATGATATTCGGACACAATCAAACAAATATATCGTATCTTGGTATTCCCAAGAAATCAATAACAATAGATAAGAGGATATGCTCATATGAGGATATCCTTGATCTTATTTTGGCTTTATGTATAGTAAATTCTAAAATATCATCTAAGATAGTTTGTTTAAATCTTGGTGAGCTAGACATAACTCAGGATTTTCTCGAGGCTGATTTTATAGAGGAGGAGAATCCGCTTCTCTCCGAAAAAATCAATGATATAAATTCACTGATAAATAAAAACTCGATGAGAGTTGTTATCTTTATAGGTAAGGATTATTTTCTTGGGAGTCAACTTGAGGATATTAGGATAAAAACTATAAAGCTACTTAATAAGCTCTCTGATGTTCTTGGTGTAATTGGTATGAATGGACCTTCGATGGTTATAAGAATAGGATCAGCCTACGGAAACAGAAAGAAAACAATGAAGGAATTTTGTTTAATGGTGGCTAAACTTAAAAAGTCAACAGTGCAAAGATTAACCGTCATGAATGACGAGAAACCTAGTCTTTTTTCAATAACTGATCTCCTATCTGGGGTTTATTACGAAACTGGAATACCACTATGCTTTAGAATATTACCACATCAGTTTAACGACGGTGGATTATCCATAAGGGAGGCTATGTTTCTTGCAGCCTCAACATGGAGGGTAAGCACAAAACCTTTCTTCTTCCATTCGGAAGCAGCCGACGTTGATAATAACGGTAAAGCTCTCTCCCCTAATTGTACTGATGTGTTAACAATGAGAATCCCAACTTTTGGACTCGATATTGATGTTATAATAGATTCCCCAAATAGAGAAATTTGTTATCTTGAATATTTAAAATCGCATAGAGGTCTTCCCCCAACTGTAATTAATAAAATTTCGAAGAAATAATTTTTTTATTCGAATTTTTTTATTATATTTGCATAAAATATAATTATGTTTAAATTAGAAACAATAGAGAATTTTCTTTACTTTGATGTTGAAACTGTTTGTTCCGAGAAGGATCTTCTTACACTTCAAAGAAAAAATCCAAGACTTGCTGAGTTATGGAAAAAAAGAGCTACTTATTACAGAGGTGCTAATCCTGAAATATCACATTGGAGTGACGATGATGTTTATCTAGCTAAGGCATCATTGGAGCCTGAATTTTCCAGAGTTGTTTGCGTATCATTTGGTACTTTCAGTAACGGGGAGAAAGTTTTTAAATCTTTTTATGGAACTGATGAAGTGGACATTCTGGAAAAAAGCAACAAGGTTTTCAATAATGCGATGTCAAAAAATCTGAAACTATGTGGCCATAATATAAAAGGTTTTGATGTACCATGTTTAGGTAAAAGAATGGTTTATAATAGTATAAACCCTTCGCTGAATCTACAGGTATGGGATAAAAAACCATGGGAAATACCTTATATTGATACATCTGATGTTTTTGCTTTTGGTAGCTGGACCCAACAAAAATATCTAAGTCTTGATCTTCTTTCTTGTTCCTTGGGTGTTAAATCTCCTAAAGAAAATATGGATGGATCCAAAGTTAATGAATACTTTTGGAGTAACCAGGCATATGAGGAAATAAAAGATTATTGTGAAATAGACGTAAGAACTGTCATGGATGTTCTTGAGAAAGTCTGCTTCTAAAATATTAGTAAATACTTTAAAGCTTTCCTTTGATATATAGAGGAAAGCTTTTTTTGTGAACAAGGTATTTAATTTTAATTTATTTGTACATAATGAGGATGCACTAATTTCTGAGAAGGAGATTGGAGCATTTTATCATGATGAACTAAATCCTATTTTTTGGAAAAAGAAAAAGGATGATGATGGAAACATCGAGTGGGTATTTGATCAGCGTATTAGAAGAAAACTTTTAAGAATCGCTAATGATTTCTACGGAAAATTCCCTGAACTTCTAAAGGGAAGAGTAATAAAGGATGTCCAATTAACCGGCTCCCTATCAAATTACAACTACACTAATTTCTCGGATCTTGACGTACATGTTCTTGTGAATCTTGATGGTATAGATGACGAGAATCCAAAAATACTTAAAGCCGCTATAGACGGAATAAGATTCATATGGAATCTTAGGCATAATATTTCTATTAGAGGATATGATACTGAGTTATATCTACAGAGCGAGGATGAACCCCACGATTCAACTGGTCTTTTCTCTTTATTAAATAATGAATGGGTAAGAAAACCTGTTTTTAATCCGCCATCTATAGATGAGAGTGACGTCTCCAAGAAATATGATTCCATGACGAATGAGATCGATTCTTTAAGTGTCAAATTAAAGAATCAATCAGATCTTCCAAGTAATGCCAAGTCATTATATAAAAGATGCCTTAAACTTAAAGATAAGATACAAAAAATGAGGAAAGAAAGTCTTTCCAAGGACGGTGAGATGTCTATAGGGAATCTTGTATTCAAAAAACTAAGAAATGATGGATATATAGAGAAATTAATAGATACTATATCTAAATCATACGATAAAATCTACACAGAAAAATAATTTATATTATGAATATATTTTTACCCAAAGAAGGGAAATATAATATTGGAGACGATTTTCCGATGATAAGCATACCAACGGATATTTCTGAATTAAATCCGCAGGATAAAACCTTTGATGATTTTCAATGGTGGGCAGAATCTTCAGAGTTCAAAAAATGGATGGATGCTAACAAAAGGCAATGGGTTGCTGATTCTGAAGAAACTACCAGATATGGAAACGCATTGACTGATCTTATAAAGGAACATGTAGAATCTTATAGATTTGGTAATAATCTGGATGAGTCGGATGTTTTATCCTTCGATGAATATGATAGTTTAAATGAGGCTGGTGATCCATTATCAGCTGAAGCTAAAATCGGGATAAAATTTCATTATGCTTATAATAAGCTTAAAGCCGACGGGAAATTAAAGAATATAACTTCCGTTGATACTGATTTGCCTACTGGCGTAGAAAAAGCTGTATTTGTTAGTATGGAGGATCCGGAAACAAAAGTAAATATTGACGAAACACTCAAAGCTTTTAAGATGGTTGCTCTTCCTGGATCTGATGATTCAAAAGTAAAGGTTATCTCGATCAAGGAATCTCTTCCTGGAGGTCCGGTTGATCCTGATACCACAATGAAGGATTTAGTTGAAGGTATATTAAAATCTGCTGGCGAATATGCAGCTATTGGAGCGGGTATAGGTGTAACGTGGGCTATATTAAGAAGAGTCGGTTACGGTGTTGCTGCAGGGGCAGCACTAAAAACATTAAGAGGTCTTACACCTGCAGCTACTATTGTACCAGAAGCTACCAAAGCTACTGGTATGCTTGCAAAATCCACACAGTTTCTTAAAAATGTTGCATCCGGCGGCGTTAAAAAATTAAGAGTTTTAGGTCTCGGATTTGTCGATCTACTTAAATTTAAGGATCTTAGAAATGCTGCTAAGGGTACATATATTGGTACCAAAATAGCATTAAGAGGAAAGTCCAGTATACCTGCTGGTAAGGTAATTCTGAGAGGATTTACCAGGGGAGCGACGAAAACTGCTACTGCTGCTGGTGCTAAGGGAGCATCTAGATGGATACCATTTGTAGGACAGGCACTATTAGCTATTGATGCTATTGGATCAACATGGAATTGGTTTAGTGACAACCAGGCACCTAAATGGGACGAGATAGAGAATACGATCGCATCAGGAAAGGGTGGAAAGGAATTTGACCCTGGTAAGATAGAAGACGGTACTTCAATAACAATATGCTGGAAACAACCTGCAGGTACAGGACTAGGTATAGCTGCAAGTTTCCTTTATAGTAACGATACAAGAACAACTGCTGAGTTATTTAAGGTAGGTAAAGGAACTAATGGCGATTCTGTATTTATATTAACTGCTATAAACTCTAAAGAATATCAAAAAGGACTTTCCGATCATGCTGTTACATTAATCTCGATAAAGAATGGACCAATAAATGCTCAAAGTGGACTTTCAGGTTTAAGAAGAATTGTAGATAATGAGGATATGGATGTTAAGGTAGCTTATGTGGATCAACCAGAAGATATAGCTACCAGCTTTAATTTCATGGGTATATGTGACTGGTCTGTTTTACTTGAATATTATAACGAAGCTTCCGAGCAGTATCTAATATCCGATAGTGATGCTCCTGAAACATATGAATATTATTATCAGACCACACAAAAAGATTATGTGAATGTATCAGGTAAACTCCTTACTGACGAGGAACTTGGATCAAAATCTAGTGATGATATAGCGGAAATGTTTGCAAGCGGAAACAATAAGATAAACAACGTAAAGCCAGAGAAGAAAGAAAAAGAGGAAGAAAATAAAAATACAAAAGATAAGCCAGAAGAGAAGAAAAATAAGGAGCAACCTGGGGGAACTAGTGGATCTGGAGTGAATGATTCAGAAAACAATAGAGAACTTTGGTTAACCCCAATGGTAAACGAATCCGCTAAAAATGGAATGGTTATACATAAATTTTCTGAATTTGAGGATGTTCTTGAGTATATAAACATCATAGGTAAATATCCTGATTATTCCACATTAAACGAGGATGAAAAAGAGGAAGGAACAGAAGCCGATGCTAAAGCAAAGGAATCAGCAGATACATTAACCTTAACTAATGAGGAGGCATCAGGACCAGCTAAAGTTGCAGTTTATTCTGTAACTGATATAGAGTATGCAAATCCAGCGGATAGACAATATACACCAGCAGCTTATAAATATTTTATTATAGGTCCGGATGATTATGATGCTAATTTAGGATCCAGTATAGAGGTTGGTGTAAGTACTAATGAGACTCTTATAGATCCTAGGAGAGGTGTCTATGAATTCAAGGAGGAGGTTAAGAAGGAAGATAATAGGGATGAAGGTGGAAGAAAAACGGAGCCTGAGGATAACAAGAATGCTGATACTGGATCTTCTGATGCGGATGATAGCGACGATGAAAATACACCAAACAAGGATGATTACTTCATTACTGCAGATCCTGATGATATCAGTATTAAAAACAGAAAGAATGCTACAGTTATCAGGGATAAGAACTTTAAGGGTGGTATAAACATAGTCGATGAATTCCTTACTGATAAAGAGAAGGAAGTTCTTGGAATACCAACATGGAAAGCAGTAACACTTGCTAAAACATTCATGAATGGACAAGGTGAAGTTATAAAGGTTAAACTTAAAAATAGATATGCACCTATGTTTAATACATCAAAAACCTATGAAGTTCGCGACGGTGAAGCATTCCAAATCGCTAAAAAATTCGCTAAAGAGGTGGAGGATAGAATAAAATTTCAATAATTCATCAATAAATCGAAAAAATACCAATATATCGATTGATATATAAGTAACATAAAAATATGTATAAAATGCCAACAACTAAAAATTTAAACGAAGAATTGGTTTTCATCCTTGAAAGACAATCATCAGTGCTTGAATCTTCAAAGACTGATAATAATGATTATGTCTTAGAAGGTACTGCTGCTGTTTTCGGTAAAGAGAACAACAACAATAGAATTTACGAAGAAGCCGAATACCTTCCACACCTAAACTATCTTAATGAGAAAATAGCTCAGAGAAGATTAGTTGGCGAATTAGATCATCCTGAAAAGTTTGATGTTTCGCTTAAGAATATCTCTCATATAATAGAGAAGCTTGATTATGATAAAGGTGGGAGAGAAATTAAAATCAAGGTTAGACTTTTAGATACACCAATGGGTCAGATAGCTAAAAATCTTGTTGATGCTGGTGTTCCTCTTTCCATTTCTTCTAGAGCAGCTGGTTCTGTTGGTAATGATAAGAAAGTTCAAATCAAAAAAATATTCACGTATGATCTAGTTGCAGATCCTGGTTTTCAGGATGCACAATTAGAAAGAGTATACGAAAGCGCTGGTTATCATTTTGATGATTTCTTCGAAATGAGAAATAAAAGTGTTACTAACGATCTTCTATGTGTAAATGAATCATTAGGTCTAAAAAATGATTCGGACGTGAAGATATATAAAGTTGAAAATAACGAAGAATTTAACAACCTCGTATCAAAATCAGATAAAAATAAGACGATCCTCATGGAGAATAATGAATTTGTGACTGCAGAAGAATTAAACCAATATTCCGTTTTCTTGAAAAAAGAAATGGAAGCTATGAATTCTAAAATTGCAGAAATTAAAGAACAAAAGCAAGTATTAACAGAATCTAGCTTTGAAGATAAAAATTCAAACCTTGAAGAAAGAGTTGCTAAACTAGAAAAATACTCAGAGTATTTAGCTGAGAATTTAGATAATGCTATTAAATATGGTGAATATTTAGCTGAAAACTTAGACGAAAGTATAAACTATAGTAAATATCTTGCTGAAAATTTAGATAAAAATATTTCTTATTCTAAATACTTAGCAGAAAATGTAGATAAAGGAATTTCTTATACCGAATATGTTGCTGAATCAACAGACAAAGGAATAGAATATACAAAATATCTTGCTGAGAAATTGGATCAGAATATTCAATATTCTGAATATCTAGCAGAAAACTTAGATAAAGGAATTTCTTATTCTGAATATCTTGGTGAGAACTTAGATAAGGGAATAGCTTATTCTGAGTACTTAGCAGAAAAATTAAATGATGGTATAGAGTATTCTGAATACCTTGCGGAAGGTCTTAATAAGAATATACAATATTCCGATTACTTAGCAGAAAATGTTAATAAAGGTTTAGATTATTCTGATTACCTAGCAGAAAAATTAAAAAAATCAATCTCTTATACAGAATATATAGCTGAAACGGTTAACACAACCAAATACAAAGCTACAGATTCATTAAGAGAAAATGTAGATCTTTCAGCTTCAGCTGGATTAAACGAATCAGGATTCGCTGGAGATTATACAGATCTTACAACAAGAATAGATAGTTTGATAGAATCAGTTAAAACACAAAAAACTGAATCAAATATAAACGAAGCTTCTGCGTCAATGAAGCAAACAGCCAACACACAAAAGGCAGATGAAGTTCTTAACGAAAATGAGAACAAAAACAAAACAGGTCTTAATTTTATTGACACAATGCCTGAAGAATACACTCAAGTTTGGGAATCACTTAGCGAGGGACACAAGCAATCTATTATTGCTCAGAGTAACTTCTATAGATTAGATACACCTTACCAAGTGAAAAACTTCTGGTCAACACGTCAACTTGGAGCTGCTACTGTTGGAGTTCAAAAATTAGACGAGAGCGAGAATATCGCAATGCCTAATGCACAAACGCAATCACAAGGATATTCTAATGAATATATGAATGCTATTGCTTCTGCATTAGAGAAAAAATTTCAAACAAGATAAAAAAAAGTAAATAAATCATGAAATTGATTAACGAACAAGAAATCTACGATACATGGTCACCGCTTATTGAAAGTAAAGCTGGTATCACAGATGAAGGAAAAAAAGGGTGGTTAACTAAATATTGCCACTATCACTCATTAAACGAATCTGCTGGAGCTTATAACTCTTTAGGTGTTGTTAATGGTATGGGTAGCGTTGCTCCCCCAGCTTACCCAGGAATGGCTTCATTCCAAGGTGGTAATGCTAATGCAGGTTTCTATAACACTGGTAACCAAGGATCTGGAGATAAATTCCCATCTTTATTACCTTTAGCAATTCAAGTTGCTGCAAAAACAATCGGTTTTGATATCGTTCCAGTTATTCCTATGTCAGGTCCTACAGGTATCTTATCTTACTTAGATTATGTTTATGCTGGTGGTAAATTAGGTGCTGGTGCTGCTACTACAGCTGCTGATCAGTTAGCTACTGCTCCAACAATGATTAAATTCCCAGTTTATACTGGATCTGGTGCTACTGGTGCTACTGGTGCTACTGCAGCTTCATTCCCAACAGTTGGTGCTACAGGTAACATTTCTACATTACAATTAACATTTGTAGGTCTTTCTAGAATTGATGGTTTCCCAATATTCGAAGTAACTGGTATTGCTGCTGGAACAAACATTAATACAATTATTAATGGTACTCCAACTGCACTTACTAACTTTGGTATTGTTGGTCCTGCTTTATCAACTGGTGCTACTTATTCACCAAATGGTTATGCTGCTCAATTAGTTAAAGCTTTAGAAGATCATATTCAAGGTTTCTCTGGTGCTGGTTTCAACAACACTAATGACTGGCAAGGTCCTTACGTTGATGGTACTAAAAACTATGACCCTATGTTAAGAGGAGTTGGTGAGTCTACTTACTTTAACTCAATGGGACTTTCAACTTTCACTAAATTTGTTGAAGCTGAGACATTCCAAGTAGCTGCTTCTGTTACAACAGAGCAAATACAAGATCTTAACAAACAATTCGGTATCGATGTTATTTCAATGATCGAGAACGCATTGGTTAATGAGGTATCTCAATCTATCAACAAACACATCTTATCAAGAGCGTTTGCTTTAGGATGGTCTAATCACGTTCAATTCAACAATGTTGAACAACAGAACTTAAACTTGAATTTAGTTATAAACAGTACAAATGCTGGTAATACTGCTGCATACGTAAATAAATCTAATGCTGGTGTTGTTATGCCAATTCCTAATGGTCCTGCATCAGGTGGATATGAGAACTTATCAACTCTTCAAAGAAGATTATTCTCTAGAATCCTTGCAGCTGCAAACGTAGTAGCTAATAGAGGTAGAAGAGGTCCTGCTAACTTCATCGTTACTAACGCTGCAGTAGCAAGTGCACTTCAAGACATCTCTCAGTTCACATTCGCACCGTTCTCTAACACATTAACTCAAAACAACGGTACATTATATCCAGTAGGTTCTCTTGCAGGTATGACTGTTTATGTTGATCAGAATATGAACTATTCAGATACGAGAGTATTAATTGGTAGAAAAGGTGGTGATGACGAACCAGGATTAAAATTCATGCCTTACATGATGGCAGAGTCTATTCAGACAATCTCTGAAGGTACTATGTCACCTAAGATCGCAGTTAAATCTAGATACGCTTTAGTAGAAGCTGGTTTCTTACCTGAAACTATGTACTTAACATTCTATGTTAACGTACCTGCTGGTGGTTTAGCATAATCTTAGATTAGCAAATATATCAAAAGTCCCAGTTATCTGGGACTTTTTTTTGTGGGTTGAGCTTAAATAAAAAATCACATCTGTGATATATAGATGATAAAAATAAATCAATTTATGAAAAGTATTCCATCTTTTGAGGATTTTGAACAATATGAAGGCTTGATAGAGAATCTTGACCCGTCATTTCTTAAGGAATTAAGATCAATCGAAATCCCAGAAATAACATCTCCTATAAACGAAGGAAGAATAGCTAATTTTTTAACAAATAAACTCTCTAAGTTCCTTCTTGGATCATTTTCCGGAGTTGGTATGATAGATGAAGCAGTAAGAATAGTTCTTTCCCTAGAACTTGATCTTATACAAAAAGCCAGTGATTTAAGAAAAACCATAGCTAAATTTGATGAACAGATAGATCAATTGGCAAAAGAGGGCAATAAAGAGAAAATCGATGTAATCGCTAAGGAGAGAGAAGCTAAAACTAATGAGTTTGATGCTTACGAGAAAGCACAGAATCTTAAGCTTAAAAAGGCAAGGGATGTTGCAAAACAGATAGTTAATGGTAACTCTAGAAGAAAAGAATATCTTGATTCATGTTATGCTGAGAATGAAATAGAAATGGCTGAACTTGAATATAGATTAGCAAAAGAGAGATCAGAGGATCAGACAGCATTAAAATCCTATGAGGAGAAAGTTGCTAAAGCCAGAGAAGAAGCAGAAGCTAAAGCTAAGGAGATAGAGGAACAAATGAAGAAGGAAGAGGATAAGGAACCTAAGGAAGTAAAAACCGAGGTTTCGTTTGACGCCGAAAAGGAGAAGAAGATCATATCAAGAAGAAAGGGTGGTGATATAATTAAAAGAAAAAATGAGCTTGAAAAAGAAATAGCTGATATTAAATCTGACATGGAGAGAAAACTGAATCAAATTTCCAATAAGATAAAGAAATCAGCTAAGCCTCTAACTGAAAGATACTTAGAAAATGCCAAACTTGATCTTATAGAAATGGCAACTGCTCTTGATTATAAGAAGGAGCTTCTTTCAACTTTTAGAAATCTAGGTAGAAATGCAGCTGAAATTGAGAAATCCCTTGGCAACAATAAAGAATTTAAGGATGCTATAGATAAGATCAATAAAGGTGCAGGTAATGCTAAACAGATAAAAGGTGAGGTATTAAAAGCATTTAGAGATGCATTTTCAACGGTAGGTATAGGTAAATCAGGTGTATTGACAACTGGTATTATAGATAAGCTAAAAGAAAAAATAAATAAATAAGCCATGACTTTAAAATTTAAAGATTGGGATCAAATTAACGAAGCTAGTATAATAGACAAAGTAAAAAACTGGTTTAGTAGTAAATTTGGTGGTCCTATAGGTAAAATCGATGATATAGTAGAAGAATATAGATCTGCAGAAAGCGATTATGTTGATGAATGGGAGAAGCTACAAAGTGAATTGGATAAGCTTGATCTTGAAAAAGGTCAAACTAAAAGCGATCCTGCCGAGCTTAAGAGAATTGAAAAATTCATAGATAAAAATACCCATGCTATAGAAGCGGGCGAGAAAGCTCATGCGAAGAGAATAGATATGATAATGAGCAAAGTAAAGCAAGAAATTAATGGCGATATGAAGCTTAAGAAATATTGGGAATTCAATAAAACAAAGGTTGATGCTGAAGTTGCAGAGGATATGTACAAAAGGGCAAAAAATCTAGCGGATGCAACATTAGGTAAATCCCTATATAATAAATACAAAGCAACTGTTATAAAGGCCAAAGAAAAGGATTCTGAATTTAGAAAGTTGTATGGAGATCTTATAAAGGGTACGGGAAGGGAAAAAGAAAATGAACCAAATTCTACTGTCCCTGGTGGAGGATCTACCGGATTAAGCGATTCACAAATGGAACAGTTTTTAAATATGTCCATAACGGATTTTGCAAAAAGCGCTAGAACTATGGATAAGGGTGACGTTAGAGAATTAGTTTCTTTTCTTATAAGAAAAAGAAATGACCTTTATGTACAAATGGACGTTGAAAGAGATGCTCTTAATGAACTGATAGCTAAAAAACAAGGTGTTGGTGCAACTAAGGAAAGCGCAGCAGCTAAGCTTAAGGAAATACGTGAAAAATACATGGATAAGATCAGAGACCTTAGAGGAAAAATAACGGTAGTTAGAAGATGATAACATTTAATTCTTTTAGATTGCTTGAAGAGGAATCAGAGGCAACAAAGGTACAGCAATTAAGATTGCAATTATCACAAAATTTTGATGAGTTAACTGAAGCAAAATCTATTAAAAAAGAAGGTGATCCCGCTTCTGAAGCAGCAAGTCTAGATCAGCAAGCAGCAGTTCACATTAAGATATCTAATACAATGAAAGCTCTTTCTGCTGAAATTAAAAAACAACCAAAAACGGTAGCCACGCCTACTACAACATAAACTAATAAAGATATGAATCAATATTTAAAAAATAATCCGGTAGCTAGAGCAATATATGAAAATAGTATATCGGGAAAACTATTTGAAAATGAGGCTGTTGATAATGTATTAAGAACAATCTCTGATGCTTGTCTTGACATCTATCAGAAGGTGGTTTTTGATATAGCTCCAGCGAGGGAAAGAAATCCTGATGGTAGTAGAGAAAAACTCTCTCCTATAATTTCTGCAAATACAATAGAATCTTTAGTTGCTGTACTTAGAAATGATTCTGCTGAAAGTGGGGTTAAAACAGCATCGTATGCGGAGTCAAAAAATTTATATTTACAAGCACTTGAGAAATATACAGAGGCATTAATAAGTGCATGTAAAGTAAATAAAGCAAACGAGAAGTTCATTCTCGATTATATGAAAGCTGGTGCTCAGGTTAAACAAAGAAGAACCGAACAACTTGCAAAATCTGCTAAGGAAGAAAATGATTCAAAAAACGGTATAGAAGAATCTTACTATTTTAATGGTGAATTGGATATGTTAAACGAAGCCGGTATATTCACTGGATATAAAGGTAGAGTTGATGATCTTAGAAAAATATTAGCGAATCTTATACTTTCGTCAAATGGAAAAACATCCAAGAATGGATATGGGAGAGATTGGCAGACAACGTTTGTTGATCTTGATGAAAAAAGAAAATCCTTAGATACCTCTAAGGGTGCATTCGGGGAGAAAGACAAGAAGGCTTTAGATGATCTTGAAAAACAAGTTGATAAGTATAGATTAGAATATATTAAGGCTTCAAATGCTGCAATAGATAAATCGCTTACTAATATACAGAATGACGAGGAGCTTAATGGAGCTTATGGTGATGTAAATACACTTTGTGACGAGGCTAAATTATTAAAAACTAGAGCAGATTCACAATATTCAACAGCTCTTGTTACTATAAAGGATGAGCACAAGGAGAAGGAGGAAGTTTTTAATAAAACATTATTTCCTATAACTAGAGGTAATACCGATGCTGATGATAAATTCAAAGATAGTGGATTAATATTCGCAATACAAAAAGCTCTTTGTGATGGTATACCGGCAGCCAGTAAATTGATAAAATCTAAAGGTGGACCTAATGGTAAATATGGACCAGCTACAAAATCTGTTATCGCAACGATACAGAAGATGGAGAAGAATAAGAACGTTAATGGGGAAATCGACCAGGCATTGCTTTCTGATATACTTGCTTCTGATTGGGTTTCCGCTGAGAATAAAAAAATAATACACAAAGCACTTGATGTTGCCAAAGTTAAAATGAACGAAAGCATATCAACTGTTTTTTCATTTGATGATTTTATTAAAGGATCTGAAATAAATGAAAATAATAAGATCACTATTAATAATGATGATTTTGAGAAGGAACTTGCTTCACAATACAAAGAAACAACCTCAAGTGAGCCACTCTCTCAGACTAAGAGCAAATCTACATCGAAGGAAGGTGAGGAAGATGAAGACTCAGAGTCAACAGGATCCAAATCTGTAGATGCTAACAAACTCGCAGAAAAACTTAGAAGCGTTTATAAAATTGACGTGGAAGGAACAAACTTTACTAGAACTGATGGATCTCTTAAGCCTTCGTACGATTCTAAGTTTATAAAAGCTTGGATGAAAGCATTGGAAGATGTAACTACTTCTCCTAACGATTATAAATACTTCTTTAATGATGGCGGTTTATATAGAATAAATAGAAAGGATACTTCTTTAAAATCCCCTTCGAATTGGCCAAAATTTGAGAAGGTTGATGAGAAGGACGATGCTTATCTTTTCTTTAAAAATAATGCATTACAATTTTCTACCCTTGGGTTTATTGATCATAAAAAAAGATACGAAGCTCTCAATAAATTTATAACCTCAATCTCAGGAAAGAGCGATTTTAAAAATATAGCGGCCAGGTTAAAACCAGCATTGATAAATAAGGAGGTTCCTTTTATATCAATGGCTGATATGAAAGGTGATATTAAAAGGGCATTTGAAATCGCATTAGATGTTGATTCATCCGATCCTGATATGGGAGCATATGAATTTGTACTATTAAATTCTATGCTGGTTGCAACATCCAATTGTGTAACTTATGATTCTGATAAGAAAAAATACATCCCTTGTATTAAATGGATTTCTGATAATATTTTAACTGAGGATGCTTGCCAAAGGATAGCTGATGACAGATTAATGAAGGATACAGCTCTAAATGGAGACTTGATAACATTTAGTGGTGATACCCTGATTAATCCAAAAAGAATTGAAATAACATCAATATTAACTAAAAAAAATAATGATGGATATTCTGAGCAAAAAGCTCTCTCTTCTTTTAAACCACTTATTGAATTAAAACCAGGTACTGGAATGCTGGCATCTAAAGGTATAGTTATTTTAAATCTTAGAAGAATTACAAAAACGATATATCCAGCAGTTTCTGAATTATGTAAAAGAATGAATACTGTTGAATTTAAAGATTTCCCACAAAAATCTCCATTCAAGTGTATTGAAGTAAAGTAATAAATAATTAAATTGAATAAAAAAGAAGGATTTTTAAAATCCTTCTTTTTTTTGTGTAATTTTATAGGGTCGAAATTAAATTATTTTTCACATCTATAATATTTATGATATACGTATTTGAAGGACCTAGAAATTCAGGAAAGACCTATCTTTCCAAAGAAATGGAATCCAAATTGAATCTTCCTAGATTTCAGTTTGATTTTGGTAGCTATTTCAATTTACTTGAATTGAAAAGTAAGGATAACAGGGAAGCACATTCATTCTCGATGGGGAAGGAACTTATGATAATGCAGATAGCTAAGGATCTAAAAGGAACAATGCCAAATTGCATACATGATAGAGGAATATTAACCGTCCTTGCTTGGGGATTATCTGAAAATAGAATAACCAAGGATGACGTTATAAAACAAATAGAATTCATAAGGGATAGAAACCTTATGTCCGAGATTTCTGTGATTTATATAAATGGTAACAATCCAGATAAATCCGATAGAAATAAGGACCAATGGGATTATGCAGAGCTTGATAATTCGGAGAGATCTTCGTTTGAGTTTGTTATTTATAAGTTCGTGGAACTTGGATTTGATAACATAAGAATATTTCAGAATGAATTCACGGATGAAAGCGTAGAAGAATTAATAAAATTAATAAATCAAATATAATTATGTGCGGTATATTGCTAACAACTGGTGCTAAGACAAATCCAGAAATACTTGATTCAATAAAGCATAGAGGGATAGAGGTTCAGAGTGGGACCTTTGATAATGTAACTCTATGTCATCATAGATTACCAATTCAAACTTTGGATGGTGATGATTGGGGACAACCGATTAAAGTCTCTAAGGACATCTATATGATGTTTAACGGTGAGATATTTAATTATGATCAGAATCTATTTTCTTCTGACACAGAATATCTATGTAATTTGTTTTCTAAATTAAACGGAACCAATCTCGAATTCTTCTCTGCAATGTATATTCCTCACATTTGTACATGGGATGGATTCTGGTCGATAGTTTTATATAGCACCGTAACAAGTCAGGTAATAGCGTTTACCGATCCACTTGGTAAGAAATGTCTATATAAGAACGAGCTTGGTGAGGTGTGCTCAGAAATAAAGGGCTTATATACAGACAATTCAAAGATCGATGATAAATTCATAAGCTCCGTTAGAAAGTTTGGATATAATACTGATAATAGAACTGCATATACCAATATAAAAAGATTACTTCCAAATACAATATATTCATGGAATATGGGCTCACCTATGTTTGAACAATCGTATCCTGAATATTATAGAATATGGGACACACCGATACCAGAGCTTGTTGGCGAGGACTATGAAACCCATAAGGATTGGCTATGGGATAAGATGTTTGAAAGTGTTAATAATAGGTTAGTTTCTAGAAATTATCCAATATCAATACTAGTTTCTGGTGGACTTGATTCTGCTATAATTGCTGCGATACTTAAGGAATCTGGATCGGATGTTAAATGGTTTAGCATAGAGAACGGTGAAACCCCCTTTGTTAATGATTTAGAAGCTCATTTAGGGACTTCTACAAATTTCCTAGACTATGATATGGATTCGGAAAAGAATGCGCTTATATACGCCAAATGGAACGAATCACCCATAGATCTTGGATCTGTTATTCCTCAGTATCATCTATTTGAAACTATTCGTAAAAATACTGATTATAGAATAGTAATAAGTGGGGATGGGTCTGATGAGTTATTTGGTGGATATTCTAGAATACATGAATACGATTCACAGAAATCCGATATTTTCCAGGAGCTTAGTTTTTATCACCTGCCGAGATTGGATAAGATGTCGATGGCACATACGCTAGAACTAAGATCACCATTTCTTAATAATGATATAATTAGATTTGCCATGCATTTGCCTTTAGAATGGAGGACTGACAAGAAAATACTCAAGGACACTTTTGGACCTATGCTTCCTAGTTCAATAGTTGATAGAAAAAAAGAGGCATTAAAGAATCCTGAAATAAAAGAGGATAAATTAGCATACAGACAAAAAGCTGTTGATTTATTTCTATCTAAAGCATAATCTTTATTAATCTGAAACTTCTTGGATATATACATAAATAAAAATGTAAGAATGACAAGAATAGTTAAAAACTTTGATGCATTTTCAAACGACGATCAAATCCACGAGGATTTTGATGTAATGGGTTTGCTTGGTAAGACCATTGGATATCTAGGTGATGGGTTTATCGATACAATAAAACAAAAATTTACTGCAAGACTATTAGAAAAGCTTGGGATAGAAGAGGAGAGCATTGCATCCGAATTCGTACAACAGGTAGTTTCTAGTATAGATATGAAGGAGTGGCCAGGTATACTTAGTGGCGACAATAATAATATGAAATTTTTCATTCCTAAAATTGCAGAATCTATACAATTTACATTAGAGAGAAAGGGATTCGATGGAATAGCGAGAGGAATTGGACTGAAGCCTAGCAGTATAATATTAAGAACCCTTGTAAATACGATACAAGATAAAGCATCTGGAAAAGAAAAGATTGAAAAATTCCTTTTTGAATTATTCGGTGATGATAATATAGGTGGTGATATCATATCATCTCTCAACAGTAAGGATAAAGCACAGTTTAGTGATGCCCTAACAAAGGCTGCTGGAAATAAATCCACCTCTGGTGATACCAAGGGAGATGGTGGATCATTCATTAGTAACATAATGGGTGGATTATTAGGTGGTAATAATGCAGCAGCAACAGTAAAATAAAAGATAAGGCTATGAATCAAAAAGATGTAAGCAAAAGAGATATATTGGACTTTGATAAATTTTTAACAAAGGTCCATGATGATAAATATAAACCATTTGCGCCAATAAACCAGGAGGACAGAGAGGATGCTACTGGATTATCAAAGATAAAAAGGGAAGCAAGATACGATTTCGTTGGTTATGCAGATGCAATATTTGGACATCAGTCTAAAATGGATGTGCCTGGATATAGAATTGATGTTGACGGGAAACCGGGTATGGCGGATGCTGGATCTTTTGGTACTGGTTTTAATACTAGTGAATCAGAGAGCAGCGACACCATTATTAAAAAATTATCTGATTTCTAATAGAATATACATAGAATAAAAAAGAGAGCTAGTAGCTCTCTTTTTTTTTATGTGATTGTTTCTATGAATTTTTCTTTTGCTAATTTATATATATCAGAATCTTCATCAAAGTCCTCGTATATTTCAATAACAAAAAGTTCGGGAGATACATTTTTTTCTATCGAAAATTCGTCTAATATTTCATGATATATGAATTCATAATTCATTGAATATCTCGTATTTTTTAAAATTATTTTCTTAAGAACACAAATCTGCTTATTCCCTTGATCTGTCTTTAGTGTAACTGAACCCTGCCAATAATATGGTATTATTTTATCTGTTACCATATTTCTTATTATTAATATACCCGAATTTGTTGGTTCAATCTTCTCTGAATTGAATTTTGATTGTACCTTGAATATTTTAATTTTTGATTCCTCATCCTTAAGCATATCTAAAAATATTTCAGAATATTCGTATAATATTTCTAGTGATGATTCTATTATTGCTAATATCAAATCTTTTTTTTGCTTTTCTAACTTTCCAAAATTGAAATTTTCTATGTATTTCTTTTCATCATCGGATAACTGTGAAATTATACCTGTTCCTATTTTGTTATTTTTCTTAAACTCGTTAAGAGATTTAACTATTTTGGAAACTGCCCGTAATATGGGATAACAGTTTTTTGAATTTATATTTTTACTTATTGATTTTAAGTAATCCAAAAGAACATATTCTTTATGTTCTATGTCTATCGGTTCTTTAATGAACCAAATTGTGCTTAGGTTTTTCATCTTTAACTATTAAAAGTTTGATCGCTCTATATATTTACATTGTAATTTTTTCGAAATGGATATATACACTAAAAGATTTCTAGAAATGAAAAGAATCAACGAGGGAAGAATTTATGATTATTCTGCTTTTACCGATAGTAAGAAGCCAACCAATACAAATGATTATACTTTTGGAATAGAACTTGGATATACAGATATAGATATACAGAACAGACCTGAAGAATATGAGGATATTTCTGATGCTAAGATTTTTATAGATTATTCTGTTAATCTGATTATAAAAAAATCAGGTATAGATAGTATGGATATAGTTGTTAATTCAATGGAACTTGATTTCGAAGTTGATGATTATCCAAACGATTCGAAGGAATTTGATATAGATCTAATACCAGGTAGAACCATAGACTATAATCAAATATTAGTGGATAAGAATGATGTTCTTATACCATCATATCCTAAATCTGTTGAAATTGATATGAATAAATCAACAGAGGCAAGAAATTTTAAAATAACTGTGGTCTTTGGATCATAATTGATAATATATGAAGATTTTAAATTTCAAAGATTTCGTCTTAAACGAGGGAAGTTTACAAATATATGAGGAAATTCCTGGTATCAATTCTCTATCGGATAATGGATATGAATTGGAAGCTGAAAAATTCGATTCTGAAAATGACACACCACCATTTGGGAAAATCCTATTAACAAAAGATTCCACGAAAAATATTAGACTTTCATTCCACAATTATAAGGGTAAGAAAATGAAGGATTTGTGGATCCCCAAAGATCATTGTAAGATTAGCGATGATTCAGATTCTTCATGCAAAATTTCTATTTCAGGTGAAGGTGAATGGTTAAGTTCAGATAGCAATAGAGCTAGAGTTGAGGATTTTATAGAATCTCTTTATGATAGCAAGATGAGGGATAAATTATATTCTGGTGATATAGTAGATACCATAAAGGATGATGTATATCACATAATGGATATAATTGGAATCCCTTGTGAGGTTGTTGATGTTAAGAAGCTGGATGGCGATAATGAATATGAGGTTGTATTGGATAATAACATTTCAATAGACGTAAATAAAAGATCGGATAAACAACTTCTTGGTGACTTTAAGATGTATAAAAATAATGCTGAATCCTCTCCCTCAGTTGAGATAAAGAGTAAAAACGGTAAGCACAATTTTTATTTTTATAATGACGATCTACCTAATCTTGAGGATGAATCTGATTTGGCAGACGTTAAGAAAAATCACAGACTTTACTACCTACTTAAGAAATCATTAGGTGTTGATAACAATGACGATAGAGATAATATTTATAACCACTTCGAACAAACATCACAAAACTTCAAATCAGGAAATGATCAAAATCTGAGTTCAGAAATGAAGAAATTAAGAATCGAAGATGGCAAAAAATTGAAGGATCTTAAGAATATAATAAACACATTCACATCTGAGGATAAGATAAGAAAAATATTTCCTGGAAACTTAGTAAATTAACAACAAATAACGAAACAAAACTCCATTATGTAATCTACAATGTTTATGTAATGGACTTTTTGTATTTGGATGGTCCCAATAAACTGAAAAAGGAAAAAATCTAAATAAATGATATCAAGTATTAAAAATCTTTTTTCGTCAAAAAATAAAAAACCAAAAAGAATGAACTTAGCTGAAATTAATAGTATCGATGAATTAATAGATACTTATAAAAACATGGAATTTCAATGGATTAAAGGTGATGATATCGGAGCGATTGAGACATATAAGAATGTTGCATATGCTGGTGATTCGTATTTTGTTGAATTTATTAGCGGAAAGAGAATGAATGTCAGTCTTGTTGATGAATTTCTAATGTATTACCCTGCACCACCAAAAAAAGATCTTGGTATAAGTGCTGAATTTGTAGAGATACCAAAACCCTCCAGTGTGACGTCAATTGTTTATGATGAAATTCCAACCAAAAATGAATCCGAAGAATCTCCGATATATAAGTTGCTCAAGAAACAGAAAAAGAATTCAGTTGAAGTTTCAATAAAGCTTAAGTTGAATTTACCATCTAAGGAACTTTATGGTGTTTTATCAAGCTCTTTTGAGGATGCAGAGAGGGATATAATAGATTTCGTTCTTTCTGGTGTTGATATAGATGATATAAAAGCATCACTTGCGGATTCAATAAAAAAGACATATTATGTTTCTGAGAAAAAGGAGCCAATAAAAACTGGTAAGGCCCAATCAAATAAAAAAGATAATAATGAATAAGGAAAAAATACTACTAGAAACCCCAAAATTTGACGTTGTCGAGAGAGATGATAAACCTGGTATCGTTTCTAGAGTTGAAACTGTAATGATATTACCGTTCATAAGTGATGATCAGGGACTACCTTTAATGATTGGTGTGCTTAAGGAAAAAAATCTTTTTAGAGATGGAGGAAATGCTCAAAGCTTAATAACAGGAACTTGCGACGAAGAAGATCCTGATTATCTAGCAACTGCTAAAAGAGAATTACTGGAGGAGTCTGGATATGATGTTTCCGATAATAATAAATGGTATTTTCTTGGAACTGTATCAGGGAATAAATTTGTTGATAAGGAATATCCTGCTTTCGCTGTTGATGTCACTGGCATAGAAAAAGGAAAAGCAGAAGGTGATGGATCTAAACAGGAAAAGGAAGCAATTTTTCATTTTATCCCAGCAAATGACGTTGTTAAAGCGAAGGATATATTTATTCCTGGTCTTTTTTTAAAATTGTTTAAGTTTGTCGTTGGTATGGATTTATATAATAGAGAGGATTCAGTTTTTGGAGCGGAGAGTGGATTTAAGGACGTTGAACTTTAATATTTATATTTATGAGTAATAGAAGACAGAGAAGGCAGATTTTAAGATCAATGGGATTATTAAATGTAGAGAAGAAAGATATATTTAATAACAAAGAAAAACTGGAGAATGGAAAAAATAAGCACAGATTGCATCTTCAGATGGTTAAGAATGATCAAATACAAAAAGAAAATAAAACGGAATCCGAAAATGATTTCTTCATGTATAGACAGCAAGAATCAGAGTATTCTTCTTTTCAATCGATGCTAATGAAGAAAGATTGGAATAGTTTTGAATCAAATGATGATAATGCAAGAGATTAAAGTAAAAATTTATCTATCTAAATATTCCCCTAAGGAAGCAAAAAAGAGATCTACAGTAGGTTCTGATTTTTATGTCGTTGATATCTCTAAAATAATAAGGGATCTTGGATATGAATTGGATAACCTAACGAGAGAATCTGAGTTTGTAATAAACTACACTATTCGAAAGAAAATACTACAAGGAATATATAGTACAAAGTGTGATGGTATACTTGTGTGCTATAAGAATATAAATCA
>Ga0247722_10000492_pt1 | contig 24242 bp, 38 predicted proteins | sample MSEWelMarce3H_FC_FD_189094 | JGI IMG/M metagenome (GOLD analysis project Ga0247722, IMG submission 189094) | Subsurface sediment microbial communities from gas well in West Virginia, United States - MSEEL Well Study Marcellus 3H_FC | ecosystem: Environmental > Terrestrial > Deep subsurface >... | reverse complement strand
GTCCGTCTGTACTGATGTCGCTGACCGAAAAACTGCTCGTTCCTGTAGTCGTAAATGTATGTACTCGGTACGGTCTATCGCCAACCATGGTTGTAGATGTTGTACCACCCGTTGCAATGATAGTATCGCGTTTTATTCTAGCAGAAGTAATGTTTACACGTCCAAGATTTATGCTCATATATCTAAATATATACAACTTCTTATATATTGACATTTTTTTGGCACATAATACTATGAGCGAGTATGTATAAAACAACTTATTATTCGTATTCTGATGTGTTCTTAAAGCCAAGATATTCCGAGTTTCATTCTCGCAGTGAAGCCGATGTATCTGTAAAACTGGGAAACAAAACCTTTAAGGTTCCTGTTATGCCAGCCAATATGAAATGTACCATTGATGCCGCAAAAGCAAAATGGATGAGTGACAATGATTATTTTTATGTAATGCATCGCTTCAACAGCGATAATACTTCTGCGCCAAACACAGACAATAAAAAGTTTATTGAAATGGCAAACAGAGAAAGTTTCAAGAACATTAGTATCAGCCTTGGTGTCAAAGATGAAGACAAAGAACTGATTGAATATTGTGTAAAACAAAACTTAGCGATTGATTATATCACCATTGATATTGCCCACGCTCATAGCATTCGTATGAAAGAAATGCTTGAGTTTTTACACAGCGTTTATAAAAAAGGATTATATGAACGCCCGTTTATTATTGCTGGTAATATTGCTTCACCCGCTGCCGTAGTTGATTTGGAAAATTGGGGTGCTGACGCGACAAAGGTTGGTATCGCCCAAGGTGACGCTTGTACGACATATGGTCAAACTGGATTTGGATTGCCTATGTTTACATGTATTCAAGAATGTGCCGCCGTAGCAAGAAAGCCGGTCATTGCGGATGGCGGCATTCGTACAAACGGAGATTTTGCCAAGGCTATTGTTGCCGGTGGAACAATGGTAATGGCAGGTAGTGTATTTGCTAGTTGCACCGACTCGCCAGCCGACACGGTAATAAAAACTACAACCAGTGGAAACTCTGGATCTGTTTTTACATACAAAACCTACTACGGTTCTGCATCGGCTAGAAATAAAGGAGCCAATGTTCATGTCGAAGGTCGTATTGTAGAACTGCCCTGTAACGGAATGACATATGCCGAAAAACTCGTAGAAATCACACAAAGCCTACAAAGTGCTGTGTCTTATGCTGGCGGAAACTTAAACACCGGAGTTGAGTGTGGTATTATCAATCGCTAATGAGTTTTCGTAAAAAATCTAAATGGTGAACGCCTTCATACTTCGCCAAATAATAACAAAACGCCGCAACTAATGCGGCGTTTTCTTTTTCTAAACTTACAGAGAGTTCTATATATTGTTCATTTCTGAACATTTCTAGATACTCTACACACTTAGTGTCTATGATTGTATTCAAGGTGAGTTATTCCTCACCCTTTTTTACGCTCTTGTCTTTACTCTTAATGTCTTTCGACTTTTTGGGACGAAACTTCTCAAACTTTTCAGTATCAAGTTCGTCTAACTCTTCAATATCTTTATCTAGGTAATCTTCTTTGTATCTATCTTGTTTCTTGCTCATATCATAAATAAATATATGTTATAATTTATTTTTATCGTTTGGAAGTCGCATCGGTTGAGTACCAAAAATATCTTTGACGATCAATTTTGGAAACATTTGTCTAATCGTTGGCATAATAAACTTAGAAAAATCAATCGGATTTATTTTATGCTTTTTTTGCTTAGGTGCTCTTCTCCAAGACTCCCATACCACTGTCTTTCCAGATGGGGATATTCTACCCCATCCTTTTATAGTGTCATGAACAAATCTATCTTTGTGTGTAGAACATACAAAGAATGTATTACCATTTATCTTTTCTCTGTATTTTTTTATGCTATTATTCATAGTTTATTTTCCAGTACTACCAAAGCCACCGCCTCTATCATCGCCATCAAGATATTCCATTACTTGAAAATCTATATCATGTGTGAGCATAGGAAGTAGTTGGCAAATCTTATCACCCAAATTATATATCTTATTTAGATTTATATTGCCGCAAACTTTTCCATTTACAACATCAAGGTCTTCTGGTTGCCAGATATACTTGAAACGAACAAGTATTTGGTTTTTATAACCACGGTCAATAAGTCCAACCGAGTTAGCAAGCACAAGATTATATTTACTTATGCTGCTACGAGGACGTATATCAGTGTGGAAGTTGTCATGGGCGTTGAATATATCCATTGCAGGTCTTGTTTGCGGTGCGATATATAGATTAGTTCCATATTCAATATAATCAATCTTCTTGTATGGAAGATATGATGTGTGATTTATACCACTCCAAGTTTCGCCGACAATATTACCCGGAGTTGTTGCTACAACATCATAACCAGCGTCACTGCTATTGGCACGCTTTGGAATAACTAAATCATTTACATTTTTTATATAATATTTTGCTTTCATAATTTTTTAGAGTAGTTTGGGCGGCGCTGATTTCTTGTTACTTGATATACTCGTTTTTCCATAAATGGGTCAATGTCATCTTCTGGTTGACATGGATTGTCTTTGGGCCTACGAAATGTAGCCAGTGCATTTTCCACAATCTTCACAGCCTGTGCTTGTGTCAAACATGAGTTTATACGAGACGGAGTATCTCCACGAGGTGCGTCGGCCAACAATGCCAGTGCTTCTTTTAGTTTCATAAAGTTATGCTACACTAACCACAACGTCTGTATGAGTCAAGCCATAATCATCTTTCCAACCCTGTTCGCTCAATCCAAACACAATATGCTCTTCCGAACCTGCTGTGCGGTATATTATTATATTAGGATGTTCAGGTGAAGTTTCTTTAGTAAACTTCATAAGTTTGGCTATTTCTTCACGAAGAAGAAACGTGTCAAATATATTAGTGATTTCTTCTAATGTTGTTTTGCGTGTAATAACAACGCCGCGACCATTACCGCCGAGTTGTTTTACATGTGTTACAATAAAAATAAATAAGTTGTCGTAGTTCATAAAGTTATTGTTTTGGTTCCCATTTTGGGAGTTGGAGATATGATGAATCTTTTATATATCCAATCACCCACCAGATTTTTCCATTATTAGATTCTGACATAAGCGTTGATATGCTATTGTCATCTGATACAGAATATCGAAAAAATCCATCATGGCAAGAAAACCCTTTGACAAAATCATGTTGAAGCAATTCTTCAACGGTATCAAAATAAAAACATCCATTGGCGGAATCGTCGTGAGGATGATGTGACCTGAATCTGTTTTTTGGTGCTAGACCAATGTTCGGCACATAATGAACACACATTGATGAATGACCGTCACAATGACAGAAGTTACAAGTGAAATTGAACTCAAGTTGAACATTCTTCTTGGCTTCTTTAGACCACAAATATTCCATATATATTCTGGTGGTGTCTTCACTCATACTTTTATAAGCGATTTGCTAATATCTTTCACAATCTTTGTCTTCATCTTGAAGATGCCAAGTTCCATTTCGGCATTATCTTCTACACCCTCGGCAATAATGTCTGTTAGTTTAGTTATGATTGCCGAGTTTTCATTAGCATTGAGCATAAAGTCCTTTTGACTGAAATACAAAAGAATGTCATTGTTTACTTGCTCTATATAACTGTGATTGTGTATACGAGTGCTTAGATCAATCTTGGTCGTAGGTTGCTCTTTGGCGATATATCTATCTCCGCAGATTGTATTGTCGATGAATATGTTGGTTGCCCACGTTTCAATGAAATGAAGAAAATCTTCACTGGTTACATCGGTGATAACAAATCCGATGTTGTATACAGGATGTGCGATTGGATGATGGTTTTCATCAAACATCATCCACTTGTGCCATTTACGAAGATAGTTACGGCGTGCTCTGTTTTGATAAAACTTGAACATATCATCATCTTTACCTACACCGTTCTTGGCCCAACTTCTATGACCCCTAGAAATCCAATGCCAGCATAAACTATCTCTACTTTGTATGAGTTTATAACCAGCAAGATGAAAGCGTAGAAATAAATCGGCATCTTCCTCGGGAAACGGGCTATATGATTTTGCGTCATGTCCCCCAATAGCCAAGAAATCTTCCTTGGATACTAACCAAGGTGCGAATATACCATTGCTCGTTTTATCTTTGCTGTCCACTTGCTCTTGAGATACAAACGATGTAAACTCTTCTTTCTTGAACTCGTGAAACTCAATACCAAACGGCTTCAATATCTTTTCTTTGCCTTCTGGATAAATACCCGTTGGTTCAATACGTGTAGCACACACAACGGTTTTTGGTTCATAATGCTTGAGCATGTTCTCCAAATAATTTTTAGCACAAATCATATCACTGTGAAAAATAGTAACAATCGGGTTCTTTGCCATCTTGATCCCCATGTCGTATGTAATGGTGTGACCAAGAATATTCCCCGTTGTATTTACCCAAGTGCGCAAATTGTCGTCTAACTTTGTTTGGGCAGTCAAATAATCAATAGTTCCATCGTCGCTACCGTCGTCAAGAATAATGATTTCAGTAGTTGGATAAAACTCACGAATACTACGATATGCCATCATAGTATAGTTTAATGTATTGTAACTTGGTAATACAAATGTTACGTCTGTTGGTGTGTATTTCATCCGATTATTCCTTTCGTACATCCCATGTCATATTCAGCTTTTGTTATTTCAGCAAATGATGTAATACACCATGTCTCTGGTTGTTGAACAGTATTTTCATACAACTCAACCACACTGTTTCCTTCAAATAAGTCAGTTCCAGAGTTCCAAGTTGATGAATCTTTGGCTTTCCATATAAAACTGTAAACGTAGTATTTCATATTTTTTCGTGTTCTATTCCTACAATGTCTATCAACTGCTTTTCTTTTTCGGTCATGTTACTATAGCATTCATTTATATCTTGTCGCAGTTTGTCAGATTTTGCTTGAGGAGCATTTTCATCAATACAGCGTTGTATTTTATAATACAACTCAAAATATCTTTGTGCTGCTGGTGTCATGTTTTATAATATTTTTCAAACACTTTCATTATTTTGTCCGTTGTTGCGTACATTCCTTTCATATCCATAGGGTCTTCCAACAATGGATGCACAATGGCTTCAATTTCGCTTCGCATTTGTTGCGTTTTCTTCATGTGAGAAATATACTTATCCGTCAAATCCACGTATGGAATATCATCTTTTTCCTGCATAGACTTTTCTCTCAACGCCTTTTCATCTATCTCTTTTGCAATTCTCACTCTTTCTATCTCGTATTTGATTGCCGCCTTTATTTCATCAACCGCGTTCGTGCCATTATACTTCACCAAGTCATCTTCTAGTTGTTTGTCCCACTTACCAGTCATTTTTTTGCCGTCAAGTTCAACAGTAACTTCTCTTTTTGTTTCGTCTATATTCATACATCCTTTATGACATCACTATAATCACCTGTCAAGTATTTATCTCTGTTTTTGTTATATATTTCACGCATATTGTCAGACACTTTGATAAAACCTACTTCGTCATACGACGGCGATTCTTTCCATATTTTTAACCACTTTTGATAGTTACGAGCTTCACCTTGTTTTTGTCTATCAGACGTACCAGTAAGTTTATCGTGCTGTCCAAGAAAATGACTACTGCGTGCTCCAAAGTGCCAAGTTAGTGCTTTTCCAGTTACAACGAAATTATATCCTTCTAACTGCATTCTAACACTTTGGTCATGATCTTCGTATGATGTTGGCCTATACGCATCCGAGTTATTTAGAAAATACTTTGTTCGCATCATATATGATACGCCTTCTACTTTTCTAAAGTCGGGGGCATTTGATGTTTTTACAAACTCATCAGCCCAATCTAAAAACTCATTCTTTAAGAAGTCGTGATGATATACACCAAATCCATTTTCCACAGGAGAGAACACTGTTCCGATTCTATCTGTGTTGTTGAATATGTTTGGTTCAAGACGCCATGCACCTGCTACTAATGGTTTTTCTGTGCTAGATACAAGGTCAAACAATGGTTTGTCATAGTTTCTGCTAATATAAAAATCACTGTGTATTAGTGAAAAGTATTCTGTTTTTACACGCTCTATTGCTTTGTTTACGCCGCCTCCAATACCAACTGGAACAGCATTTTCTTCATAGATATATTGTATATCTGGTTGTTGTGCTAACCAATCTCGTGTTTCTGTGTCATTCTCTGTATAAACAAGAATCGGTTGGTTTTTATAATAAGCATTTTCACGAATAGACTCTACTGCCAACTTTAGGTATGGTAAACTTTTATAAGTATTTATAATCCAAGTATATAAAGGCTCGTTCATAAAATTATTATTCATCACATTTTTTCCACCAGTCGGCGTCTCCGCTGTCATTACTGTAGTGCTTGATGACTTGTTCAAAAAAAATCTTTGCACTTTCATCGACATTGCCTGTGAATTTCATTTTTCCATTCTCCATAACAAGACTAGCAATTTCTTCACCATCTAAAATGATATTAAATATATTTCTTTTTTTCATGAAATTATTCTTTTGTCAAAATTACAGTTCAAATTCAAGTTGCTTGCCAATCCAATTCATGTCAAGTTCAAGTTGTGTTTCAGTTGTATTCATAAGTTTGTGCTTCGGCTCGTAGTTGTGTATAATCTTGTAATAGATTGTTCTTTTGGAAAAACCTGTATTGTCCTTCTTCTGCAAGGCGACAATATGTTGGTATATCAATACCAGCAACACCTTTCTTTACTGTAAGAGAGTTATGATGCAATAGGCAGCATCTATCTACCATGCCAAGTTTCCAACCTTTTTGTTTGGCCAATAAAGCAAAGTAGAAACAAATTCCCCACCCATATTTCAAGTCGGGTGATATTTCTTTAACTTCTTCAAGCAATCGACGAGAAATCAGTGGGCATTGAAAATCAATATAATCAACAGATCTAGTATCTTTAGCACTCCAACTATGCATACTCTTCCAGTGACATTGTTTGTTTGGTTCTATGTTATAGAACGACGGTGACACTATGTCATAACCAGATAGCATTTCTTCTCTTAATGCCTTCACAAAGTTATATGGATGAACTGTAAGGTCATTGTTTAGAAACATCATACTATCATACTCTTTACTTTCTAATGTATATTGCATCGCAGCATTAAATCCGCCACCGAAATACACATTCTCTTCTAACTCAAGTGATGTATGTTTGCTCTTACCTTCTTTACTAGAACCATTGTCTATCACAAACAAGTCATAATCGGTTCGCTCATATGGCTTTAGTGACTCATACAGCATATCTGTATAGTCTGGTAGGTTGTGATTAAGTATAAATGCGGCTGTTTTCATTCGTCGTCGTCAATTAAGAAATCTATATCTTTTTCTTCTTCTGGCAAGTTATAAAAATCAAAACACTTTTTATTTACTTTGATTTTATACGGCGAGAATGATTTGATTTTGAGTGAAGATAAACTACGCACACGACTCAACGCTACATACACTTGGCCAGGTGCGAATGCTTCACTTACATCAATCTCTGCTCTATCGAGTGTGCTGCCTTGGCTTTTGTGAATAGTTAAAGCCCACGCCAGTTTCAATGGCAGTTGAGAGCGAGAGGCTAATACAATCTTTTTCATTGTTCCAGTCAGTCCATCAAACTCATTTTGCTTTACTTCCCATTTATATGCTTCAATAAGTTGAGGGCCGTTGGCAAACATAACATCTACGCAGTTGTCATACATTTTTGTGATTGTGCCGACGCTGCCGTTGACCAAGCCAATCTTGGTGTCTAGATTTACAAGCAACACAACTTGGGCACCTTCACGCAATTCAAGTGTAGTTGGGGCTGGGCAGTTCTTATCAAAGAATTGACGCCAAGCATCACCGCCAGCATCAGACGAATGAAAATACTTGCTACTTGATTTGATTTTGTAAAGTTCATCTTGATTATGCTTGCCCACATCTACGTTCTTACAATACAACTTTACAGGTTGAATACCATCATCAGGAAACTTTCTGTTTATACAATCTGTGAGTAGTGTGTAATCTTTAGCTTGCCCCATTCGTATTTCATTAAGCAACTTGGCAAACTCTGGCTCGTTGTGCTGTCTTACAATTTCTGTAAGATGTATTGTTTTCACTTTAGCATCGCTCCACGCTTGAGACTCAAATGCGAACTTTTCTTCATCAAGGTTCTTGAACACAGGAGGCAACTGCATAAAGTCGCCGACGAACACAACTTGAATACCACCAAACGGTTTGTCTTTGTTGCGAATATATTGACAAACAATATCAAGTTTATCCACAAGGTCACTCTTTGCCATAGATATTTCATCTATAATAAGAACCTTGCTGCTCTTGATACGATTTACTGCTTTTTTGTTTTCAGCAACTTTGTCAAGCAAATCCATACCATTTTCTTCGGCAATGCCCATTCCAGACCAAGAGTGTAAAGTTACACCACCGATGTTTAGTGCAGCAACGCCTGTTGTGGCAGTTTTACCGTAGAAAATACTATTAAGGTCAAGAAACTTATATAACAAGTTTACGCAGAATGACTTACCTGTTCCGGCGGGGCCGGTCAAGAAAATGTTGCGACCAGAAAAGAATTCTTTGAAGAACTTTTTCTGTAACTTTGTGAGATTCTGATACTCATCCAGTTTCTTGAATGCTATAAATAGGGCGTCGTTGATTTTTGCCATAGTAGAAAAGACACTATAGCATATTTTGGCGCAGCGTCAATAGCAATAGATTTTATATATGAGAAGAAAACAAAGTTTTCAGAGTTATACCATATCTCAACCATTCATCATACTTTATATACTTGTTCGGTAGATGATGAATAAGCAATCTTTCACACAACTCATAGTTCAACGGAAACACTTTGTTCAATCCACATTGTGTATATGGATCGCTGGCACCTTGTTCTAAAAATCCATATGGACCATTATGTGGTTCGCACAAAAACTTTCCGCTGTTTATAGCAGCTTTGAAATCTTTCTGTAATAGCACCCAGCAACCTTGATGTTTGTTGTTTATCTCAAAACTAGTTTCTGTTTTATTGCTGGTTATAGCACCCCAATGTGGGTTAGGGTCTAATAGTATTTTAACATCATTCAAAAATTCATATCTGATATATCCACTAACAAATCCATCTGCTAAAGTTTTGCTATGTTCTATAAATGCGTTGATATTATCTTCGGTTATGAGCATGTCATTTTCATTATATACAAAAAGATCATAATCATTTACCGCATCCGCCATGTCTTCTCTACATGAAAAAGGTAAAGAGTTGCCAATAGACTCTGGATATAACTTGTGATTATAATCTACAGGTACAGTTGTATAAACATTCAAATCTACACTATGCGTCTTGAATGAATTAAACTCATTTATTACTTTATGAGTATATTCCAACTGCCGAGTGCCAAAGTTTGCTATAGCAACTTTTATCTTCATGACTTTGTTATAGCCCAATGCTGGGTACCATATACTTTGATATTACCCGCACCGAAATATTCATTAACGGCGGTAACTACACCTTGCCAACCTGAGCAATAATCATCTCCGCTCATAGTTCCACCAAATTTTATTTTTGGATACCATGCTTTGATGTCAGCAAGTACATTGGTATAATCATGTGAGGCATCAATAAAAACAAAGTCCAATGAGTTGTCGCTGTATAATTCAGCCGCTTGCAATGAAGTCATCTTGTGTACCGTGTAAATAGCAGAACGAACAGGTTCTGTATTTTTCATGAACTCTTTGAATAGTTTTTCAGAATCCACAGCACCGTGTTCAGCAGAACCGCCGAAAGTATCAACAACATCAAATTTGATGTTCTTTTTACTGTTGATGATTTCAACTCCCATACACGATGTTGATCTACCTTTCCAACATCCAATCTCTACAAAGTGAGCATTGTCGTATTTTTGCACGGCATAGTTATAAAGAGAGCCGTCTTCAAACCAGCCCTCGACGTTTTGATAATAGTGTTCCATAAAATTAATATTTGAGCGGTGCGCCCCAGTTGCTTTGCATTACAACGCCATACCAGATTTTACTAAAATCGGCTTCGGTATATCCATCACGCTTACATTCTGTATATTGTTGCGGGTAGTGAAAATGCTTGAATAGTGGCTCAATTGGCCAAAGTGGTATAGTTTGATTTGTTAGTAGCCATTCGCCATACCAAGTATATTCACTTGGCACCTCTTTGATAGCATCGGCCAAGGTCAATCCGTTCGGAGTAAGATAATCATCTTCCAGCGACTTCCAAACCTTTGATGACCATATAGCAGGCGCAGGGCCAAAGTCGTACAACTTACCTGTGCGACCAAACAGTTCCATAACTTTATTACGACATTCTGCAAAGCTTTCTTGAGGATCGAAGCCGAGAGTTTTTGATTTGTTGCAAGACCAATCAAACAAATCTTTTTGCTCGTGTATGACCGTGTAAGGAACGCCGGACTCGTGCATAAAATCGGACAAACCGAATGGCTTGATAAAATAACAATCACTGTCCAGCATCATATATGCATCACATTCACGCACTTTCCAGAACGAAGCCTTTACAACTTGTTGATGTACCCAACCTGGCAAGTTTGACTTGAATATAGTTTCGTCGTCAATGATTTCAGCCGTATAGCCCACGGCATCTTGAAACAGTTGCATGTCTGATTTTGGCACGCCAATAACAAACGGCAACTTGTCTGTGTTGTATTTAGCAAAAGATGCAGCAAGTACTTTGACTCGCTCAATATCTCGCCGGAATGACTCGCAATAAAAATAAAATTTCATAAATTATTTGATTGATAATATTGTCTCTATCAACTTCTCACTTGTTAGATGTTGTTTGGTATATTCAAGCAATTCACTCGCGTCAGATTGATAACGCTCTTCGGTATATTCACCGGCATCAAGAGCGTTGCGAATATCTATAAGTTTTTGTTTTGGCAACGGAACCATAATAGACCGTGGGCAATTTTCCAATCCCACAAAGTATGGAACGCAACCATTCATCATTATCTCGTAATGGCGGCAGCAATCCCAACCGGCTTTTTTCATTGTTACACCAAAGCAACTATCTTGATAATCCTTGTGATATTTAGCTTCATCATTTATACCATAGATATATGTCTTTAGATCACCCGGTATGATTTGAGCATACATTTTTGTTTTGGTTGGAACTTTATCAACAATATAACTGCGAGGCAAACAAAAGTTTGCTGGGTATATACCAGATGTTTTATAATCTACTTCTTGTAATTCTCGCTTGAAATAGTTTCCATATGGAAGCAACTGCTTGCGAACAAATGTATCATCTTCACCGTCCAAGAATGAAACCTTTTCTCTTGGATAATATTGCTTCACGAGTTCTATATAATCACGTCCTCTAGTTACAGAGCCATATATGATATGATCAAAGAAGTTGTTCTTTATCTTTGATTCTATATCAGTTCTGTCTATGGCTATATCTTCAAGTTTGCCGTGAAGAGTAAAGCCCTTGCCATATGTATTACCATTTTCCGGTACTCTTGTTAGCCAATACTTTTCTTTGTCTTCTTTGTAGCTATACCAATTTTTGTTGGCATCTACACAGTCCGCCCCAAACAGACTACGCGCCCCAAGGAACGCCATGTCTGATTGAAAGTCGGGTAAATCTGCTTTGGCTATAAACAGTATCTTCATGCAAACTTGATTTCGGTGTCATCCATAACGATGAATCCAGTACCAGAACCGTGTCCATACGGAGTAGCATCAATCTTTGGGTGAGATATTTCATTCCAGAATCTTCTCATAGGATCGTTCAAGTGAATATCATCGCAGCAAATCAATCCTTTCCAGTCATTGGCTATTAGCATATTATATATTTGGATTTCGTTGCTATATTCATGGTCAATATCAAGCATGATAAACTTGGAAGATAAAATCTTTTCTTGAATAGACTTGTCTTCAAGAATATTTCCAAGCAAGAACTCACAGTTTGGTAGTGTTGGCTCGCCGCTACGAACATTGATTAGGTCTAAACTATAAACTTTGTTCGATGGATTTGTACCAAGAGCAAGAGCAGATGCGCCCAAGTTTGTACCAATGTCAGAAATCACAGTGTTGTTATAAAGCGATGCTATATATATAAGCAAACGATAATGCTCTTTACCAGCCTCTAGGTGATAATAGTCGCTATACCAGCCAGGTATACTAGCGGAAAATTGTGGGTCATATGTATTGATGCTATTCAATACCTCGTTGGATAATGTTATTTTCATAATTTTTCAAATAAAAAGTTGCACTGCAATAGTTTGTTGTCTACCCATGTAGGATCACATATATCTGATATACGATAGCCGCGAGATGTCAAGTATGTAAATATGGTATCAAATAATGGAGCACCCGCGTTGCACGATACAAAAGAAACTTCGAGATAGATATACTTCAAAGATGGCAGTAAATCGGTGGCACCATTTAGTATGTCTATTTCCGCACCTTGCACATCCATCTTTAAGAAATCAAAACCTGCATCAGATGGAATGATATTGTCTAATCTATACATAGGTAGATTGACAGTTTGACCATCAAAAAATTCAGACTCTTCTTTGTATATAGAACATCCCGTAGATACAGGATCGTTTTTATTTATAAAGAATGGAACTGCTTCAACGTTCTTGTCGCCGAGCAAGCAAATAAAATATTCCATCCCCTGACCAGCAAGTGCGTATTCACAGTTTGGGTTTGCTTCAAATGATACAACTCTGGACTCTGGAAACACTGCTTTGATCATATTGTTGCTTTCGCCCAAATGAGCACCAGCATCAATAAACCCTTTGAGAGATATGCCCCTAGATTTTAGTCTTTCAAGTAATGTTACAAGATAGTTCATACAGACCTCCGTAGTCTGTAAATATCGTTATCTAAATTACCAGCATTAAAATTCTTCCAAGCATCCCACTTTGCACTGATAAATCGTCCGGATACACCGTCACTCTTTTCAGACAACAGCCAATCTACAAGTTCCAACATATGAATCGGGTCGTCCCCGCCTTCATTTTGTTTGATTACTTTGTTGTATTCTTCTTGTCCTATAACGTTTGCGCCCAATTCAAGTGCTTTGTTAATAATATTTGTCTTGATAGCACCCGGCGCAATTGCGTTTATGTCCGCGTCAGTTTCTTCCATTGAGAATGTTTCAACCAATCTTACAACTCCCGCTTTGGCTGATGCGTATGCAGAAAAGTATGGACGACCATTGGCAGCGCCACCACCCGCAAAGCATAAAATCTTTGGGCGGCGAGCAAGATCCATCAATGGATAAAAAGCACGAATACTATTATATGTTCCATCCAAATTGACCCGTATTGTTTCAGACCAACCACCGGGGTCGGTTTTTGATATCTTGCCCATTTCACCTTGAGTACCGGCGCATGTAATCAAACCATCTATATTACTATACGCATCTAATACATATCTAGCACAATCTTCCACTTGTTTATAGTCTGTAACATCACATGACAATTTGCCAGAACGGTTTAATCCAATCACGGTATGTCCTTGAGACTCTAATCTCTCGGTAATCATCTTACCTATACCAGAACTATTACCTGTTATTACTATGCGCATCGTTTGATTTCTTGATTGCTGGGAACAAACTCAATCCTAAATTAAACTTTTTGTCAAGCTCAATTAAAGTATATATTTCTCTACCAAGAGTGTCGTTTGTGTATGGACCGCCGGGTTTTAGATATGATAAAAAGCCAATACGCTTGTCGGATTGTAGCCCATATGCCACATCTTTGGAATTAGCACCAGCTACACTACAAATCTTGTCTATTTCATTTATAAACGCAATGGATAGGGCAAGATAAGAGTTGATAGCGTGTTTGATCATTTCAGCAGTTTCAACAGTTGTCCAGAATACGGGTCTGTTTAATGGCGCAAACAGTTGTTCTATCTTATCTTTGGCGGATTGCTCACATCCAACGACGATTCTTTCTGGATTCATAAAGTCGTTGATAGCTTTTCCACGACGTAGATTTTCTGGAGAACATGCTACATCTAAATTTGGATACAATTGTTGAAGTGCATTACATGTTCCAACCGGAACTTGAGATGATATAACCACAACCGTGTCGTCTTTTGCAAGTGGCAATATAGATTCCAGATTTTTGACAATGATTTCCGGACTTGGTTTTCCGGTTTCGTCAACGGGCGTGTCATAACACACCCAAATCAATTCAGAGTCAGCAACTTTGCTGTCATCTACATTGACTTTGTGAAATTGTTCCATACATGCCGCTGTAACATATGCTAAGTGGCTGTGGCCTATGATTGAAATTTTCATGATAGAAATACTTGTTTATATTGTTCGGTTACTGTTTTTTCTGAAAATGTTTGACTGAATACATCCCAGTCGTTGTCTTGTATATATTCACGAGTTACTTGTCTGAATATATCCATCAATTGATGTTCGTCGTTATATACAATAGCACGTTCACCAAGATGCCACACATGAGCCTTGTCATATCCTCCATTGGTGATTACAGGTTTGTTTGCTACAGAGAATTCTCCAACGGCCAATCCAAATGTTTCACCAGCACCGCGTGCGTGTATCATAATGTCGCAAGCATGAATAAAGTTGAATATATCTTGTTGCTCAACTGCCCACGGAATGAAAATGACTCTATCATGTTTCATAAACGGAGTTGTTGCCAAGAATACAAAATAAACATCTTTGCGTTCATTTAGTATGCGATTTATAGCAGTATATACAAATGGTATGTCAAATGTATTAGAACCACCATGACGACCAAACACCAAAGCATCTTTTGGTATGCCAAGTTCAGATCTTAAATCTTTGGTCGGTGGATAGTTCTTTATGATATGAGGAACATAAGCGGTTTGATTATGCTTCTTTGCTAGATATTCAGACACTCCAGCATATACATCGCCGTGAGGATGTGCCATATTAAATACACAATGTACTCCTACTTTGCATCCGGTTGGATGAATAGCGTCATTCTCTCCAGCTTTGAGCATATGAATAAAATCAATCTTTTCACTCTCTATTATGCGATTGATAGCATCGGCTACTTCATTTGCTGGATTGTCACCGGCTTTTTTGTTGTATGTAAATGTTTTAAAATCTCTTGACAACACCTCAAGACCTTCATTTTTACTTAATGCAGAAGTAATACACACAACCTCATGTCCAAGCAAGTTTTGCAAGCCCAAGCCATAATCAAGAGGCACTTTACCAGTACCTCTACCGTCGAATTGATTGCTGTGTATTGCGATTTTCATTTTATCCTTGTCCCATATTAGCAGCGACCGACCAGTTTTTGTTATAAAACTCGTTTTGGTTGCGTTGTCTTTCTATTGTTTTGTCGTGGATAATTGCATAATCAACTTCTTTTGGAAGTTGTGCTACGAGAGATGCGCCCATGATTGTTTCGTGTAATGGCTTGTGCCACTTGATTTTCTCCGTGTTCTTGTAAATGCGTGATTGATAATCTCCATTACTCCAATTTATAATAGGCAAGTCACCAAACTCTGGCAGCTTTGTTACATGCCATCCCCATTTCTTAGCATCATCTGTTGTAGCATTACGAACAATATTTACTCGCGGTAATCTATACAACTCAACCGTTGGATTTGACTCAATGATTTCGTGTATGTTTTCTAATAGAGATTGAGAAAGATACTCATCGGCGTCTAACTGAACGATATAATCTCCGGTGCATTGACGACTACCAAAGGTCTTGTGAGTACCGAAGTCGTTGTCAAGTTTATGTTGAATTACTCTACCCAACTTGGAAGACGTGCTAAACAATGGATGAAATGCCAACATTCTTCTGGTATCCTCATTGTCCGAAAAATCGTCCAAGATGACAATTTCATCATCAGTCTTTGAAATGGCCGAGTATAATTGCGATAGCAATCTTTCCAACTCGGCCACTTCGTTGTGACAAGTTACTAAATAACTGATTTTCACGATGTCGGCGTTACAGGAGTTACTTTCTTAAACTTTGGCAGTGTAATAGCAACCTTCTTTTCAAAAACCGGTAGGCTCTTGTCTAGAATGTCCATAAACACTTTGTTACCTTGTTCAAGTGTGAACTTTTCGCTGTTTTGTTGACGAAGCTTTTCAGCATTTGGAATATACTTGATATAGTTCTCAAATATATCTTCCAACTTTTGAGCAGCAACGCTATAATTTGCATTGAACCATTGCGATTCTCTGATTAGCCAGTCGTTGCACGCACTTTGTGGTACATTACCTAGTGTACCTGGTAGCAAATTGCTAATTTCGGCAGGTAAGAAGTCAATATGTCCACTCCAATTGGTTGTGAGCAATGGTTTGCCACTTAGAGTTGCTTCTAGCAATGGACGACCAAAGCCTTCACCGTGGGTAAGACTAACGTGAGCCTTGACCTTTGGATGATTATATAAGCGATTTAGCTCAACTGGCGTCAACTCGCCGTGAATTAGATATATGTTTGGTAGATTGCCAACCAAGTTATGTCTAATGTCGTTTATCTTCTTCAAGATTTCAGTCTTGTCCATTTTACTGAACGTCGCACCACTTGTCTTGAGGATAAGTGCGGGTGGATTCTTCTTATTCTTGAATACTTCGCTAAATACTTTTACAAGCATTCCAACGTCCTTGCGATCTGCGCCAAGGTCGCCTTGAATCCAGTGACCAACAAACAAATAGCAGAAGTTCTCTGGAATTGCATCCAAAGATGCGTCAATTTCCGGCGACTCTTCACTTGTCTTTTTGTATATGTTTGTGTCTACACCTTCAAATGCCACTTCAATTGGCTTTGTAAGCGTCACCTTTTCTTCTACGCCATTTTCATGACGTTTGGAGAATGAAGCTTTAACAAATACATCCTTGGAGAAGTTAGAAGGAACAATGTTCAAATCCATGCGATTCAACCCTTCAATCCATTCAGCCTTTGGAACGGTACTTTCAATACCAGCTGTTACACCGATGTTGAATTTGCCCATTGGCTTGAATTCATTGGGAATAGAAACCTGAACAAATAGTTCTGGTTGAGCGTTGATGTTTGTGGCGATTCTGCTTTTGATCTCTTTGACCATATAAGCATTTTCGTCATCAAGCATTGTGTTTGGGCATACGCCCCAACGCATAGGGATAATTTTCACATCAAACTTTCCAGAATTGATTAGAGCCGTTGCTATTTGAAAACAATGGTCGCCATAACCGGATCGAGATGCAATTGGTCCTTGTAGGACGCAAACTGGTTTTATTTCGTTGCTCATTTTATATAACCTTTATTTTTGTTTAGGGAGCCGTGCCTGGTGTATTTTGGGCTTCTTGCTCGTCAATGATTGCTTCAATTTCGTTTTCTACGTCATTGATGCGATCTTTGAAATCAATATTAGCTGACTTCTTTTCCTTCTTGATTTCGGCGAGCTGTTTTGTTAGCTCGTATACTTTTGTCTTTGCTTCTTCTTTTGTTAGTGCTTTTGCCATAATATTTTTTTAGTTGAATTTTTTCTTTGCTTCTTCGCGATCAATCTTTGGTAGGATGAATCCAAGTTTCTTTTCTGGCATCTTGTGTCCAACATATTCATCATGACGATGTATGTTGAAACGCTCACGACCAGTCCAGTCTTTCATCATATTGTCCAAGCCGTCGGCCATCTTTTCGCACATGCTTTCAGAACTTAGTTGACCTTCGTTCATGAGCCATTCGCGACCTTTTAGACCACGAGCCTTGCGTTCTTCTCTGCCAACTGTATACCAGTGCATCATAGCAACGGCAGCATCTTCCCACTTGGCATAATCTGCAAGAATGTATGGAGTAGGAATACTACCTTGTACCATTCTAGCACCGGCGTATACTGGAGTAACCCATGTTCCGTGATTCTTGTAACGACCATCGGCGTTTGTTCCCCAGCCAAGATCAAACTCAACTGGCTTGCCATTTTCATCTGTAAATCCACATTGGTCTTGCAGACCGCCCGTAACAGATACTATGATTGGAGTACCAGAACTGATACTTTCGGCAGTTGCAATACCAAATCCTTCGTTGTCAGAAAGATTGATAGTTACATCAGCGATATTATAATATTGATTCATGCGTTCTGGCATAATCTTGTCGCCACTGAAAATAACATCATAGTCTGGACAGAATGCTTCTTTACATGCTGGCAAATCTGTACCCGCTTCATCTAATGGAGCTGTATGCATGAGCAATACACACTTGGCCGCTTCTTCTTTGGTCAAGTTATCGCAGAAGTTGCGATATGCAAGCATGATTGTAGAAGTTTGCTTGCGGCGAATATTACGATTGTTATAATAAATAACATAGTTATAATCCTTCTTGAGCAATTGCTTTCTTAATACTGCCAAGTCTTTTAGCTCACCCTCGGTTGTAAGAGGTTTGAAAATCTTGGTGTTGATACCGTGTGGTACATAACTAACTTTGGTTGGTTTGTTTAAGTTTGAACCAAGAACACCTTCAACAATGTTCTTTGTTTGCTTACTGATTGCACCGATCCAATCGCAACTTTCATAGTATGCACGATTATACATAGGATATGGAAGATCGTCCCAAATACTGTAAAAACCAATTGGTAGTTTTTGGCGAACTTCGCGTTCCATTTGATACAACCAGATCCAAAAACGAGGATCGGTGAAATGAAGCAACGCATCAGGTTGTTCAAGCTTTATAACTTCATTTAGAATATCAGGACTGCCATAGCCATCAACGGGATATAAACGAACATATGCGTCACTTATACCAGCCATTTGATTTACAGCGCCGTCAAGGTTAAGAATCTTACCCTTTTCAGGATGTTGAACAGAACCTGCTATTTGTACCCAATTGTACTTTCCAGCAAGTCCAGTTACGAACTCTCTTGCCATTGTAGCAATACCAGAATGCATCCGAAGATCGTCGCAAAGTAGTATGATTTTCTTTCTGTCTTTTTGAGGGATATAACCATTTACCATATATAACCTTTAGTATGTTTTAAATTTGAATATTGTCAAATTATATTAAAATGCACTTCCACTAATTTGTAGTGTATTTTCCGCGTCAATCTTCTTTCTGAAATCTGGATCGTTGATATAAAGATATACGCAACGATTTACTAACTTTTGCAGTGTCATGCCTCCGCTAATTCCCGCTTCTTTGAAAGCAGTATATTTGTCTTTGAAAACATGTACTGACGTAAATGATGTGTCGTGATTTGATTTTAGTCTCATAGTATTTAATGAATTGTCTATATACATATATATGAAAATTAGTATTCCATATATATAAAAAACAAAACATCAATATAAGAACTAACAGCCTTCTTTTCCGTCGCAATAAAGATCACCTTTGCTATTCTTGAGCGTTTTAAAAATACAATATTTGCAATTCTTTTTTGCTTTGCCAGGATTCTTCAAGAACACAGTGTCTTTATTATATTCACCAGTAGCATCAAATCCTTCATTGATAAACTGCAAGAAACTAGTTTCAACCTGCTTCATGCTCATCTTACCGTCCGGTGGAGATATGCGTTGAATGCGTTGTTGAGGAAATGCAACATCCTCGTATAGTTTGCGTTTAACAACAAAGAACTCAACTTCTATGTCAGACATAGGAATCTTGAACATTTGATTATAAAAGCGTTTATACAGCAATAGTTGGTCAATCTTGGTTCTATCAGCCTTTTGATACTTGTTCCAACCGTTCGTACTAGTCTTAAAATCTAAAATAAGTATCTTTTTGGTGTCTTTGTCTCTGAATACAATGTCCAAGAAACCCTTATACATTATAGTACCACCTCTTAATGGTATTTCTAACGGAAGTTCGATGCCCACAAGTTCATATTTCTTACTTGGAAAATGCTTGGCACGAATAGAATGACCAAGAACATGATCTAAAATAACTTTACCGTCGTTCTCAAATTCAGCAACCACAGACTTTGTAATCAAACCAACGCTGTCCAACTCTTCTTTAATAAAATCGGCGCGTTGTTCGTCTGTAAAATTTTGATCTTTCACTTTTTCCTCAATGATTGCCATCTGTTCATCTGTAGCAATCTTCAAGTCTTTTAAGCCTTCTTCATATTCTTTCTTGAATAAACCAAGAGCATCAAACGAGTCTGCGGCTTTTGTATCAACGGTATATAATAAGCGAAGATATTCTTGCAAAGCAGCGTGAATAGCCGTACCAAATGTGGTATGTATACTTGCTTCATATGGGGCGAGCTTATCTATATAAGAAAGCTTCCATTCCATAGGACATTTTAACCACTTACTATATTGACTAAAACTCACCGACTTTAATTTCTTCTCCGGTTCTTTTGACGCAACGGCTTCAACAGATCCGCTTGCAGTGGCCTCAACGGCTTTTTCAACAGAAATTACTTTTTCAGCGGGTTCTTCAACAAAGAATTGTTCGTTTGACATATCCAATTACTATACAGAAAGAAAATATGATGTCAAATTAAATACTGTTATATTTATTAACAAAGAAATAACATATAGATGAACAAACCATATTTCAGTCACGTTTTACAAAAAGCGGGAGTGCTCAAAAATTTCACAGTTGCAAAAATTGTGAAGAAGCAAGATATCGAAGACTTGAAAGCACTCATCAAAAGTGTAACATCAAGCGACAAAGAGTATAACCAAATGCTTGATGAAGAAATGAAAAAAATCTCGGATATGCATGACGAGAACAATCCTATACCCGGCATCATATATCCACCAGACCAATCAAAAAATAAAAAATTGATTGTAGCGATTGTTACCAAATTTTCTCAAAGTGTAAAGAAACAAAATCTTTCTACACGCGAAATGGCATTTCTTGTATCTGCCATTATAAATGAACTTGGACTAACTCAAGAAGACTTTATAAATTTAAAAAACGAACTTGAGGATGCAAATCAAGATGATGACGACGAGGATGAAGATGATGAAGATGACAACGGCGTAAATTAACGCTGGTTGACATACTTAATCATAAACTCATCAACGTGTTCGGTTAGTTCAGGATCATGCAACAATTCGGTTGCAGACATTTTGCCAACATCACGCCATTGAACTCTGTGATGTGCTGCGATTCTAATTTTTGGATCATTAAGTGCCTCGTGTTCATTGGCTGGCTGAACAAATAGTTTATGGTCGGGTTGGAACGGATTTCCAAGCATTGTAAATTTGCTGATATGGCATAGCAATCCATCCATTTCGGTCTTTAACCAATGTAGCTCGTCTTTTTCATATGCGTCATAACGAATATCAGTTACGATATAATAGTCATAGTTACTTTCTTGAATTTCTTTGTTTGCAAGTTCAATCCAATATCTACCATCTGTACGCTTGCGTTGAGCGTCGCCGTACCACACAAGAAATGGACGCATAATATTCTTTTCTTCCGTGACTTGAGTAAATGCGGATATGCCGAGATTGCTTGTTAAAAATGAATCACATTGTTGCTTCAATGGTCCAGCCAATGAAACCTTTTTTACAGATTTGCCAGATTGTTGAAGTTTCATTTCAAGAATGGCGGCAAATGTATCTTTTCCTGCTCGGGCAACGCCCGACAATCCGATTACTTTTTTGTTACTCATATGTTACAAGAATAGCAACTTGACTATTTTCGTCAAGCCTTTTCAAGCAAATCTTTGATTTGTTTTTCACTATAACCATACAGTGAAACGATGTTCAATAATTCGCTTTCAGATAATAGTTGTAGATATTCTACTACATTGCGCTCGCTGTCTTGATAATGACGCGACAATAAACTAAGCAAGTCTTTGTTATACTTGTCTGCTTTGCTTTTGATATATGCGTCAAATCTACGACCTTTTGGTACAACGGCGATGCATAGTTTATAAAACTGCTCGGATGTAAGCTTGTCTTGGTACGCTTGCAATTCGTTGATGGTATCAACCAACTCGGCTTGCATACTCAAGAATCTGCACACCATATAGTTGCTCCATGTCTTTTTGTCAGCGTCAGTCAGTGTGCTAAAATAGTTTGGGTTTTTACCCTCACGCACATGATTGATATGATCAAACAAACTTTTGGTTTTTGGCTTAGACTCTGCGGAATCTTTAGACTTTGCTTTTTTCATTTTACCCAAATACGTTTGTCATATTGAACGAATGTACGCAAGCCAAATACATTATTTGCATTTGACCATTTTCCGTCACTGTCTTTTTGACTTACGATTTTTGTGTATGCTGCATTTTCATTCATACCGATTGGGTTGGACAAATAAAATTTATTTCCAACTTCCAATTTGCCGAATTCTGCCATGCGAGCGGTATCTGTATTAGTTTTCATTGTGTGTATACTTTATCACTATTTATTTTAAGTTTTTTGCAAAGAGAGTCAAAGCTTTTTATCTCATTTCTCAATTCCTCGATTTCCCTTTGGGCGAATGCGATTCTGGAACGAATCTCGTTCAGTTTTTCCAAATTCTCCGTCATCTGTATCTTCCCCGCCTCGGCTACTAACCAAGCCACGTTGACGTTGTTCAAGTCTATGTAATCTTGAATTATATTCTGTAAGTTTTGCATTTGTTTTATGTTGGTCGTTACTTGATTTTTTTAAATTTTCAAAAGCCACTTTTAATGTATCGGTTATAGCATTGCCAGATTCTATAAACATTGCTTTTTGCTTTTTAAGCGATTCTTGGAAAGATTGTTGCGTTGGACGAATCTTGTAGATGTAAAAAATATACATCAATGCTGCCGAAAATAACAAGTTGATTCCAAGTTGAAGGAAGATATTCATAATATAAAAAAGGATGCCCTATATTGTAGAGCATCCTTTTGTTTGTCAATATTATTGTTTATGCCACGCCTCTTACTTCGGTGACATTACTCATGAAGTATACCCAACTTGGGTGATGTGCAACCGTGATGGTAGAACTGCGAGGAATTGGCTTTGGTGACGATGGCTTACGAATAAGCTTTAAACCTGCTTGTGAAGGGGTTTTGTCTGCCTTGGCCGAGTTGATTTCCTTGCAACTCCATACCATGTTCTCAAAGGTGTTTTTACCACCTTGAGCACGAGGTATAACGTGGTCAACATTACCTTCTCTGTTCGTAAGAACCTTGCCGGTATATTGACAAATACCACCGTCGCGCTTTCTGATAGCATCTTTAGTTGGACGTTGAATAACCACAGGCATCTTGCCATAATTTGGTTGTATGATAACACGCGGAGCACGAATAGTCATAGTACCGGTGCTAATAGTCAAATCATAGTCTCTGATTGGTAGGGTCTTCCAAACATCCCAGCCAACTGGATTGGTGTATTCTGGAGAATTCCAGTCCACCTTACCGTCCTCGTCTGTAGGAAATGTCATGTCAATAGCCATAGCGGGCGGGTTTTTACCACCGTCGCCGCCAAGCATAGAGATGAAAGCTTCTTTGACGGTCTTGGTATCCAAGACTTGCCAAGCAGCGTTCAAACATAGTACTGGTTGATTGATTACATTCATATTTTTATCCTATACAAATAACTATGAACTCGTTTTTATAAAAAGTCAAGAGCTTTTTTGACATATTTGTACTCTTAATAAATCTTCACGAATACGTCGCAACTCGCCAATATTGGTATTCAGAACTTGTATAATGGCTTCGTTATTTGAATGATTGGTCAATATATCAAGCAGTTCTTGCTTGCCTGATATAGTATTGTTGAGATTGTTTATAACAGTTTCTAATGTCATATCATTGAACGATTCTGATTTGAAAATATGGATCAAAATCAACTTCCATATCACCGTCAAATAAAATGATGGTGCGATTTGATTTATTGACGACCAAAGACACCGTTAGTATCTTACCAGAAGCACTTAATACTTTGTCGCCGATTACAAGGCGTTTAACGGCTTGTTCTTTAGTCGCAACTTCTTTAGTTTTTGTTTTTGTCATATTGTATAAATATTATTCTTTCCACTTACCAATCGTGCGAAGGAAAGCCTCTGCGCGTTGCGCGGCGTTAGCGGAAGCTCGGTCAGCAACGTAATCGACGTGCGGTCCATGTTTTACGATATCGTCCAGTATGCGGATAAACTCCCAGTAAGTGTGTCCGTCAGGCAGCACCTTCTCCACCTCATGCATGGCGTTTAGGTCGTTGAGGTAGTCGGGAAGTTTGTTTTCAATATTGTTGCTGAGTTGCGCCGGAAATTCTGCATCCGGCTCCCATACGTTATAGCCCGTAATGTCGCGGCGTTTGACCTTCCACCCACACGCTTCCGC
>Ga0247722_10000491_pt1 | contig 24262 bp, 23 predicted proteins | sample MSEWelMarce3H_FC_FD_189094 | JGI IMG/M metagenome (GOLD analysis project Ga0247722, IMG submission 189094) | Subsurface sediment microbial communities from gas well in West Virginia, United States - MSEEL Well Study Marcellus 3H_FC | ecosystem: Environmental > Terrestrial > Deep subsurface >... | reverse complement strand
CGCTTTAGCCGGAAGCAAATAAAGGGAGAAAAAGATGGCAGACCTAAAGATCAATCCTGAAGAGATTCAGGGTGCCTTAGCGAACTTCGTTAAGTCATACGATCCGGGCGTTGCAGCTCGCGACGAAGTAGGAACCGTTAGCCAAGCAGGTGATGGAATCGCTCGCGTAGAAGGGTTGCCATCAACGATGGCAAACGAGTTGCTTCGTTTTGAAAACGGAACATTAGGTCTTGCACTTAACCTTGACGTCCGTGAAATCGGTGTTGTTATCTTGGGTGGAACTGAAGGAATTGGTGAAGGAACATCTGTTCGCGGAACCGGTGAAATTCTCTCTGTTCCAGTAGGAGATGGTTTCTTGGGTCGTGTTGTTGATGCACTCGGAAATCCAATTGACGGTAAGGGCGAAATCAAAGCTGATGCTCGTCGCGCATTAGAACTTCAGGCTCCCTCTGTAGTTCAGCGCCAGCCAGTTAAAGAGCCACTTGCTACAGGAATTAAGGCGATCGATGCATTGACTGCTATTGGTCGTGGGCAGCGTCAGTTAATTATTGGTGACCGCCAAACTGGAAAGACTGCAATTGCAGTTGACACAATTATTAACCAGAAAGAAAACTGGAAAACTGGCGACAAGAAGAAGCAAGTGAAATGTATCTATGTTGCTATTGGTCAAAAGGGTTCAACGATTGCAGCTGTTAAGGGCGCACTCGAAGAAGCTGGTGCAATGGAGTACACAACTATCGTTGCCTCTCCTGCATCAGATCCAGCAGGTTTCAAGTACCTAGCTCCTTACACTGGTTCTGCAATTGGTCAGCACTGGATGTATAACGGCGAGCACGTACTGATTGTTTTTGATGATTTATCAAAGCAGGCCGAGGCTTATCGTTCAGTCTCACTTCTACTTCGTCGTCCACCAGGTCGCGAAGCGTATCCAGGAGATGTTTTCTACTTACACTCACGTTTATTAGAGCGTTGTGCAAAGCTCTCTGATGAATTAGGTGGCGGCTCAATGACTGGATTACCAATCATTGAAACTAAGGGAAATGACGTTTCTGCGTTTATTCCAACTAACGTAATTTCTATTACAGACGGTCAGTGCTTCCTTGAAACAGATTTGTTTAACGCAGGTGTTCGCCCAGCGATTAACGTGGGTGTATCTGTTTCTCGTGTAGGTGGATCTGCTCAGACTAAGGCGATGAAAAAGATTGCCGGACGTTTGCGTCTAGACCTTGCACAGTTCCGTGAACTTGAAGCTTTCGCAGCGTTTGGTTCAGATCTAGATGCAGCATCAAAGGCTCAGCTAGAGCGCGGTGCACGAATGGTTGAACTTCTCAAGCAAGGTCAGTACTCACCGTACTCACTTGAGCGTCAGATCGTTTCAATCTGGGCCGGTACTTCAGGTCGCCTAGATGATGTTGCAGTTGCAGACATTCGTCGCTTCGAACTTGAACTACTTGATTTCATTGGACGAGAGCGCAAAGAGATCTTTACAGTTATTTCTGAAACTAAGGTTTTGGAAGATGACACAATTGCAAAGATGGATGAAGCAGTTGCTGCATTCAAGAAACTCTTTAAGCCATCAGCTGCGGCCATAGTAAATGATGCACCTGCAGAGGCTCTAGATGGCGTTGAAGCAGAGCAAGTTACTAAGTACGTAGCACCGGCGGTGAAGAAGTAACTCATGGGTGCCCAACTTCGCGTCTATCGCAGACGCATGCGATCGGTTAAAGCGACCAAGAAGATCACGAAAGCGATGGAGTTAATCTCTGCCTCTCGTATCGTTAAGGCGCAACAACGGGTTGCAGCATCAACTCCATATGCAAATGAGTTGACTCGTGCGGTATCTGCAGTTGCGACATTTTCTTCTACTGTTCATCCACTTACAACTCCATCTGAGAATCCAAAGCGTGCAGCAGTTTTGATAATCACTGCAGACCGCGGAATGGCTGGGGCTTACTCAAACAATGCGATTAAGGAAGGCGAGCAACTTGCAGCCCTCCTTAAAGAGCGTGGACTTGTAGTTAAGTCATACCTTGTTGGTCGCAAAGCAGTGGGTTACTACCGTTTCCGTAATCGCGAGATCTCCGGACAGTGGACTGGTTTTTCAGATAATCCAACATATGAGGATGCACGTGAAGTTGCAGATGCTTTGATTGCTGCCTTCGTACTAGATGCACAGACAGATGTAAACGGTGTTGATGAGATTCACGTGATCTATACAGAGTTTAAATCAATGCTTACTCAAAATGCGATGGCAAAGCGCATGCTTCCTTTGGAAGTTGTTGAAAGTGAAACTCCAGCACCTGTTGGACTTTTGCCAATGTATGAATTCGAACCTAATGCAGGGGTTGTGCTAGATGCACTTCTACCTCGTTACATTCAGGCTCGAGTATTTAACGCGATGTTGCAGTCTGCAGCTTCTGAGCATGCAGCCAGACGTCGCGCAATGAAGTCAGCAACTGACAATGCTGATGATTTAATCAAGTCGTTAACACGACTTGCGAACGCGGCTCGTCAGGCCGAAATTACACAAGAGATCAGTGAAATTGTTGGCGGCGCAGACGCGTTAGCCTCAGCTAGTTCAGGGAGTGAATGATGTCGAACTCAAAAAAAGGCCGCGTAGCTCGCGTTATCGGACCGGTGGTGGATATTGAATTTCCAGCCGACTCAATGCCAGCGATCTTCAATGCGCTACATGTAGAGACAACAATGTCAGGTACTAAACGTACGTTGACACTTGAAGTCTCTCAGCACATTGGAGACAACTTAGTACGCGCAATCTCAATGCAGCCAACAGATGGAATGATCCGTGGCGCAGAAGTTACCGATACAGGGGCAGCGATCTCAGTTCCTGTTGGAGATGTAACGAAAGGCCACGTGTTTAACACACTGGGTGAGTCACTGGATGTGCCAACCTCTTCACTCGACATCAAAGAGCGCTGGCCTATTCACCGTGATGCACCAGCATTTGACCAGTTGGAATCAAAGACAGAGATGTTTGAAACTGGAATCAAAGTTATCGATCTTCTAACACCGTATGTAAAAGGTGGAAAGATCGGACTATTCGGTGGTGCAGGTGTAGGAAAGACAGTTTTGATTCAGGAAATGATTTATCGAGTTGCTGAAAACTTCGGTGGAGTTTCTGTTTTCGCCGGTGTTGGAGAGCGTACTCGTGAAGGTAACGACTTGTTCCTTGAAATGACTGAGACCGGTGTTATTAACAAGACCGCATTAGTCTTTGGTCAGATGGATGAACCACCTGGCACGCGTCTTCGCGTTGCGCTATCAGCGTTAACAATGGCTGAATATTTCCGCGATGTTCAAAAGCAGGATGTGCTTTTATTCATTGACAACATTTTCCGCTTTACTCAGGCAGGATCTGAGGTTTCAACACTTCTAGGTCGTATGCCATCTGCAGTGGGTTACCAGCCAACATTGGCTGATGAAATGGGCCAGCTACAGGAGCGAATCACTTCAACTCGTGGTCACTCAATTACTTCGATGCAGGCAATTTATGTTCCTGCTGACGACATTACTGACCCAGCACCACACACGACGTTTGCGCACTTAGATGCAACGACTGTGTTATCTCGTCCAATTTCAGAGCTTGGTATCTACCCAGCTGTAGATCCACTTGACTCAACTTCACGTATTTTGGATCCACGCTATATCGGTGAGCACCACTTCCGTGTTGCAAACCGAATCAAGCAGATCTTGCAGCGTTATAAGGATCTACAAGACATCATCGCAATCCTTGGTATCGATGAATTGTCAGAAGATGACCGTGTATTGGTAGGTCGCGCTCGCCGTATTCAGCGCTTCTTGTCACAGAACACATTCGTTGCAAAGGTCTTTACAGGAATTGATGGTTCATTTGTTCCTCTATCAGAGACAATCACAGCATTTGAAGCATTAGCAGATGGAAAGTACGACCATATTCCAGAGCAGGCATTCTTCATGTGCGGTGGACTAGATGACGTTGAGCGAAATGCAGCCGAACTTGCTGCAAGCGTAGGAAAGTAATTTAACAATGACACTTAAAGTCGAATTAGTATCTCCAGCAGAGCGAGTCTGGTCGGGTGAGGCAGTATCTGTCTCTGCACGCACAGTTGAAGGTGACATCGGTATTTTGACCGATCACACCCCGCTTTTTGGAGTGCTAGTCGATGGACAAGTCAGTATTGAAGCAAGCGATGGAAGCACCACTGAATTTAAAGTCAGTGGTGGCTTCTTATCGGTTGCAAATAACCGAGTATCAATACTTACCGAATCGGTTGGCTAAGAAAAACCTACAGTTTTCTTGTGGCTTTTTCTAATTCTGATTTAAGTGGTGCTCTGTATTAATTATGCGCACGGTTCTTGATTTTCCACGCATAACAATTGACTGACTGATTGCCCCAAAAGGTGTGTATCTAATTCCGTGAACTAACTCCCCATCGGTAATTCCTGTAGCTGCAAGAAAAACATCATTTGATGAAACTAGATCTTTCGTTGTAAGAACCGGTCCTGAATTCTTTCCATCAATATTTAGTTGGCCTTGAATACTTCCACCCAAACAGATCATCGCTGCAGCTGTGATTACTCCCTCCGGGGTGCCACCAACGCCCATAAGTAAATCAACACCAGCATCTGGACGAGCTGTTTCTATTGCTGCCGCAACATCTCCATCTTGAATCAAACGGATGCGTGCACCTGCTGCCCGAATTTCTGCGATGAGTTTTTCATGTCGAGGTCGATTTAACACTACAACTGTAACTTCACTTACCTTCAAACCTTTTGCTTTTGCTACTGCCTGTATATTTTGGGCAACAGTGGCTTTTATGTCTATAACTGCTGCTGCTGCCGGACCTGTAACTATTTTGTCCATGTAAAAAACACCCGCAGGATCAAACATTGTTCCTCTTGGTGCAAGTGCAATCACACTAATTGCGCCATTCATTCCATTTGCAGTCAATGACGTGCCATCAATCGGATCTACAGCAACATCACATTTAGGTCCATCTTGGTTGCCAACTTCTTCGCCGTTATGAAGCATTGGGGCGTTATCTTTTTCCCCTTCACCGATAACTACAACCCCACGCATGTCTACCGTATTGATCATCTCTCGCATTGCCTTTACTGCAGCGGCATCTGCTAAATCTTTTTCACCACGACCAACCCAAGGACTAGCGGCAAGTGCTGCTGTTTCAGTTACGCGAATTAGTTCTAATGCAAGGTTGCGGTCAGGTTGTTGAATACTCATTCTCTAGTTACCTTGGCTCCTAAGCCTTGTAACTGTTCTGTAAAGTTTGGATAACCACGATCAACATGGAAGGCCTGATCCACAGTTGTTTCACCGTCTGCAACTAATGCAGCCAAAATCAATCCAGCACCTGCGCGAATGTCGTGAGCCTCAACAGGTGCGCCAGAGAGCTGATTAACGCCAGTAATGGAGGCATGGTGTCCATCAACATTTATCTGGGCACCTAACCTGATAAGTTCATTAACAAACATAAATCGGGATTCAAAAACATTCTCAGTTACTAATGAATGGCCATCTGCAATTGAATTCAGTGCAATTACCATCGGTAATAAATCAGTTGGAAAACCGGGATAAGGCAATGTTGCAACGTCAATTGATTGTGGTCGCTGATTCATACGCACGCGTATTCCATTTTCAATTGAAGTGATAATCGCTCCAGCAGAGGCTAGTTTCTCTAAAGGTAGCTCTAGATGTTCTGGCCTAGCACCGAGAATAGAAATGTCACCACCTGCCATAGTCACTGCAAATGCCCATGTGCCCGTAATAATTCGATCAGCAACAGTTTTGTGATCGGTAGGAGATAGCTTCTCAACTCCAGTAATAGTAATTACAGAACTACCAAGTCCTTGAATTTTCGCTCCCATTGAGATTAGAAATTCACCTAAGTCCACAATGTCAGGTTCACGTGCAGCATTATCGATAGTGGTCACTCCACGTGCAAGGACGGCTGCAGTCATAATATTTTCAGTTGCACCAACACTTGGGAAATCTAAATCTATGGGTGCTCCAGTTAATCCTTTGGGAGCTTTGGCTATGACATATCCATGTTCAATATGTGCATTTGCTCCTAGAACTTCTAATCCCTTAATATGAAAATCTAAACCACGTGAACCGATTGCATCTCCACCAGGCAGTGCGACCTCTGCTTCACCAACTCGGGCGACAAGGGGTCCTAGTACGTTGATCGAAGCACGCATTTTTCTAACCAAGTCGTAATCTGCCCGATGATCTGGAACCACGGGAACATCAATAGTAAGCATTCCTAAACTGCTTTCAACTGTGCAACCTAAACGTGTTAGAAGCTCAGCCATAATCTCGACATCTGCAATTGCAGGCACGTTTCGAATAATGGTTTTTCCGGGCGCCAACAAAGAGGCTGCCATCAACTTTAAAACTGAGTTTTTAGCCCCTGTAACGGTTACTTGACCGTGAAGTGGCATGCCTCCAACGATTCGGAAGCGGTCCAAAGATGCCATAGGTGGAGTCTACTTATAGGCTAGGGCCATGGTTAATTTAACGCGCATTTACACAAAGACTGGTGACGACGGCACAACCTCTCTTGGAGACATGAGCCGCACATCAAAGAACGATCCACGCCTAGAGGCTTATGCAACTGTTGATGAGGCTAATTCGACGATTGGTGTTGTACTTGCAGCAGATGAATTATCAGAAGATGTCCGCACACTTCTAGTTCGAATTCAAAACGATCTCTTTGATGTTGGCGCAGATCTCTGTACTCCAGTTGTTGACGCACCAGCTTTTGAACCACTTCGAGTACTTGAATCTCAAGTTGTTTACCTAGAAGAACAGATTGATAAATACAACGCAACATTAGAACCTCTACGATCATTTGTACTTCCTTCAGGTACTACTGCAGCAGCACATCTACACGTTGCGCGCACCGTTGTTCGCAGAGCAGAGCGCCGCACATGGGCCGCCATTCACGCATTTGGTGGGGGAGTAAATCCACTTACTGCAAAATATTTAAATCGCTGCTCAGATCTTCTCTTTGTTTTAGCTAGAGATGCCAATAAAAAAATTGGTGATCAACTCTGGGTTCCAGGAGCAAATCGCTAAGAACTGCTTGTATACGTTGTGGTCGGAACCATTTCATTTGGAGTATCACTTCGGCAATCAGCTTTGAAGTTACCGATTGAGTGAAGCGGATCTAAAGGCTCTTTACTGACTAAAAGAATTGTTGCGAACTGCTTGGGTCCTGTTTTGCTATATGTAGTGCGAAGTTGTCCTAAAACCTTAAGTGTCTTATCTGTCTCTGAAACTTGGCTTCGAACATCTGCTGTAACAATCCAGTAAGTACAACCCACAGTTGATGCTACTTGAATTGCGCCACATGCATACTTTTCGCAGACTCTAATCCCGTCTTCTTGAACTGCAAGTGACTTCTCTAAAACTTTATCAATGTTAGATAGCCCTTTAAGTGCATCGAGCGTAGGAATCTTTGCAAATGTGCTGCCATTGCTACTGACTTTAAATCCCTTTGGTGGCCAAACCGGAGTTGGTAGGGGAGCAACTTTTGACGTTGCCTTTGGCTTTGGTTTTTTCTTAACCTTTGGTTTAGTAGCCGGCTTCTTGGTTACTTTGGGTTTTGCAGTTGGCTTCTTTGTAACCGTTGGTTTTGCAGTTGGTTTTTTGGTTGGGGCTGGTGAATTAGTTGCTGCTTGAGATGGCAACACAGCTGCAGGAGTTATGAGTGAAAGAACCAGAACTGCCAGAAGTATGCGCTTAATCACGATCCCACTTGAACTTTCTCACCGAGAAAAAGATTCCAATGGCTAACCAGATCATCAAGATTACAAAAGTTCTTCCTATTTCCCATGAATTAGCAACTTCTTCTGCGGCAAAAGAGTCCGGGAGAAAAACAGATCGCATACCTTGGGTCAACCATTTCAAAGGAAAAATAGCGGCAACTTGTTGCATCCAAGTTGGCAACTGGGTAAAGACAAAGAAAACACCGCTAAAGAATTGAAGGATGATCACTATCGGTGAGACAACCGCTGAGGCGCCTCTGCCAGACTTTGGAACTATTGAAAAGGCGATTCCCAGTGCTGTTGAGCATGCACTGCCTAAGATTACTAACCAAGTAAAGGTTATCCATTTACTCATTTCAGTAGGCATCTCTAACCCAAAGAAGAGCACTCCAAATCCTAGAAGCATGATTATCTGAACAGCCATGCTTGCAAAAATCAGAATTGCTTTACCTATGAAGTAACTAGAGGCAGGCATTGGAGTGCCTCTGAGGCGTTTGAGAGCACCGACATCTCGCTCCATTGGTATTGTAATAGCTAATGCTTGAAAGCCAGTATTAACTAGTCCTGAGGCAATCATTCCTGCAACAAAGTATTGTGAAAAAGTGACACCTGGGGCAATTGTATTTTGAAACACTGATCCAAAAATTACCAACAAAATTACTGGGAAGAACAAAGTGAAGACTACGGACTCCCTTTGACGTGAAAATTGCTTGATCTCTAAACTTCCACGACGAAGGCCAATTCTAAGTGCGCTAGGAACCTTATTCATTTGGATTACCAATCATCTCAAGATAGATATCTTCTAGCGATGGTCTAGTAACGATTAATTCAGGGATTTCTCCACCAAAATGTGTGGAAAGTTTTGAAACCAATGCTGTGGGGTTATCTGTTTTCTCAAGCTTTATCTGAGCCCCATCACGCCATTGAACTGTCGCCTGCGCGGTTGCTCGCCCACCTAACTCTGTAGGAGTAGAGATTTCAACAATCTGGCCATGATTGATTACGGCAACTCGATCAGCAAGTGCCTGTGCCTCGTCCAAGTAATGCGTTGTTAAAAGAATTGTCGTTCCATCAATTCGAAGCTGTTGAATCAGTGACCAAAATGCGCGGCGAGCTTGTGGATCAAAACCTGTTGTGGGCTCATCTAAGAAAAGAAGCTCTGGGTTTCCAATAATGCCAAGTGCAACATCTAATCTGCGGCGTTGTCCACCAGATAGGTTTCGAATGAGTGAGCCTTGTTTTTCATCTAGACCGACACTATGTATAACTTCCTGAACATCTAATGGATTTGAATAGTAGTTACTGAAATGCTTAACAGTTTCACCAACACTTAAGTCACCAGCATCTGCAGAGTTTTGTAAAACAATCCCAATACGATTGCGCCATATTCGTGATTCATGACCTTTAATTTGGGGATCAACACCTAAAACACTGACAGATCCCGAATCACGAGTTCGAAAGCCTTCAAGGATTTCTACTGTTGTTGTTTTTCCTGCCCCATTTGGCCCGAGAAGGGAGAAAATCTCTCCTTGTTCAATCTGTAGATCAAGCCCGCGAACCGCCTGCAGATCACCATAGTTTTTCTTGAGGCCTTTAACTTCGATGAGGCTCATACCGATACTTTACTATGCGAAAATACTCCTGTGAGCCCCCGTAGAAACTATCCAAAAAAGCGAGAAAAGCCTGTGGAACCGCGGGAGATTAACATCGCCTCTACGGGTGAGAGTAGAGAAGATCACAAAGATGGAACATACATTGTTCGTCGATTAACCGGTTCAGGTTCTACAAAGCCATATAGATGCCCAGGCTGTGATCAACTGATTCCACTTGCAACACCACATATCGTTGCCTGGCTTGAATATGATGAAGATGGCCGTCGTCATTGGCATAACACGTGTTGGAGTAAGAAAGATAATCGCCGCCCAAATACGGAGCGAACAAGAAATGCTCCGAAGTTTTAGATCAAAGCATTTTCAAATATAAATTGCGCTAGCCCAATCTTCCTTTAAGCAATTTGGTTGCCTTAATAACTAGGCGATCATCTTTTGCTCGGCGCTTAAAACTCAAAAAATTGATAGGAAGATTAAATCGAGTTCGAACTACCGTGCGCGCAAAGGTGTACTCCAGTAAACCTTCAGGTCCGTGAACTCTGCCATAACCACTGTCTTTCACTCCACCAAATGGCACTGCAGATATTGCAGCAAATGAGAAGGTTGAATTTATAGCAACCATTCCACAATGTAGTTGTGAGGCAATTTTCTTTCCTTGCCTCTTTGACCAAACATTTGCTCCCAATCCATATCGTGAAGAGTTTGAAAGCTCAATTGCCCGTTGTATGTTTTCAACAGTATTAATGATGACAATTGGACCAAAACTCTCTTCTCTAATTGCGGTAGAGCTTTCAGGGACATCAACCAGAATTACTGGTTGAACAAATGGTGCTTGCACAGACTTTGCACTTCCATAGGCAAACTTTCCACCATCTTTAATGGCTGCCTTTATATGTGAGGCAATTACATCTATCTGTGATGGCATAGTCGCCGGACCATAGTTACCTTCTCCGGGGGCACCGGCACTTATCGTCTTTGCAAGTTCAACAGCCTTAGAGATAAACACCGAAGCAACTTTTTTATCAACATAAACTCTCTCAGCGCCAATACACGATTGTCCGGCGTTTGCCATTGCAGACCAAATCGTTGCATCAACGGCGCGATCAATATTTGCATCTGATGCCACGATCACAGGATCTTTTCCACCGCACTCTAAAACCACCGGGATCATATTTGTGGCACAAGCGGCGGCTACTAGTTTTGCTGTTCTAGTAGATCCAGTAAAAGAAAGCTTGTCGATCACGCTATTACAAAGAGCTGCACCAGTTTGGCCTAAGCCAGTGATTGTTGTAAAGATGTCTGCAAATGGAGCTATGGAATTAAAACTTTCTTCTAACCAAACACCAACTCCAGGTGTGTACTCACTTGGCTTGAAAACAACGGTATTGCCTGCAGCTAATGCATATGCAATTGAACCCACTGGAGTAAATATTGGATAGTTCCATGGCCCAATTACTCCCACAACACCTACTGGCGAGCGTTCAACAGTTGCCGACATATTTGCCATCAAAGCACCAGGTGCTCTGTGAGAAGTTCGCATAACATCTTCTGCATGACGTGCTGCCCATCCAATATTACTGACAGCGATGCTTACTTCAAGCCTTGCGTCACTCAGGGGCTTGCCTGTTTCTAAAGAGATTAACGATGCAACCTCTTCTATGTTTTTGATGATGTGACTACTCCAGGCAAGTAAAGTTTTTTTGCGGCCATTAAATCCAAGGTTGACCCATTTGGAAGATGCAACACGGGCCCGTGCCACTACATGATCAACATCTTTCTCTAATTGAATTGGATATGTCCCAATGACTTTATTGGTAACTGGGTTATAAGAGTTAAATGTTTTGGCCATGTGTATTAGCCTAGCCTCCTAGAGATAGAATCTGAAGCATGAAAATGAGAGTTGGTCCTGGCTCGATCTATCCATCAGTTAGAACCCCATTTCAGGTAACCACCAATGATGGTGTTGTTTTAATCGGTGAAGTTGCTGCTCCATTACAAAAGTCCAAAGGGGCAATTTTATGTTTACACCCTCTTCCCACAGCCGGTGGAATGATGGACAGTCACATCTACAAAAAAGCTGCAAATCGCTTGCCTGCAATGGCCGATCTCACGGTGATCAGATTCAATACAAGAGGAACTTCAAGTGAGGCCGGAGCAAGTACTGGTGAATTCGATAACGGAAATGCCGAGCATTTCGATGTAGAAGCAATGTTGAACTATTGCTTTGATGTTCTAAAGCTAGAAAACCTATGGGTTGTGGGTTGGTCTTTTGGTACAGACTTAGCTCTTCAACATGCAAAAGATCCACGTCACAAAGGATTGATTCTGCTTAGTCCACCTCTTAGAACAACAACCGATGAACAACTTAAGTACTGGAAAAGTGATCAAAGGCCAATAATCGCAATTGTCCCTGAATTGGATGATTACCTAAAGCCAGATGAAGCACGTAGCAGGTTCTCAATAGTTCCATCTATCAAGATAATCGCAGTCGATGATGCAAAACATCTTTGGCTGGGGGAGCCTTCGGTACACAGGGTCTTATCTGAAATCACATCAACTGTTACTGGTGAAATTGTAAAACTACCTCTTGAGTTTTAAGCCTTATTTGCTCTAGGAATTACAACTTCATCCAAAATCAAGATAATTGATGCAGCAACAGGAACGGCTAGCAAACCACCCACCAACCCTAAAAGTGATGATCCAATCAAAGCCGAGATAATCGTTACTGCCCCAGGCACAGACAGAGTTCGCTTCATAATTCGTGGAGTCACAACATAGTTTTCAATTTGAACATAGAGCACATATGCCACAAATGCTATGAGACCAATTAATGGAGATTGCGTTAATGCAATCAAAGTAACAACGCCAGCGCCAATGAAGTGACCGATGAGTGGAATAAGTGCTACAACAAAAACGATCATGCCAATTGCAATTGGAGATGGCATTCCAAGTATCGAGGTTAAGAGAACAACAAAAACCCCAGCCATTGCAGCAATTAAGATCTGGCTGCCCACAAATAAACCAATTCGTTCAATAATTGCATGAGTGAGTTTGCCTACTCTTTCCCGACGAGATGCAGGCACTAGTGACAGTCCAAGGGAAACAGCCTGTGGAAGTGATGTTATGAAATACAGCGTAAGTACTAAAATAGTCAACGCGGTAAAAAATCCTGAAAGAATTGACTGACCGACTCCAATTACCCCACCAAATGTTGAGATCAACAAGGTTCCATCAGAGGTTACAGAATTTAATCTAGATTGCAATGTATCAATTAAACCAAATTGTTCATTCAAACTATTAATAGTCCCATTTTTCATCAAATCATCTAGTAATTGCGGTGCATTTTCAATGAGATTAGATCCTTGATTTACAACCGGCGGAACTACTACAAAAGCAAAAAAGACAACAAAAAGAATCACAGATGAGAAAATTACTACCACAGCAGAACCGCGAGAAAGATTACGTCTGCGCAAGGCCTCTACAGCTGGATTTAGTCCTGTAGCTAAGAAAAGTGAGACAAGAATTAAGACAAATATTTGACTCACACTTTCAAGAGCTCGCAGCAGAATGATTGCAGTCAAAACACCCAGTGTGGCAACAAAGCCAAAGTAGAAGGGCTGTGTCTTATTTATCGGTAGCCCGGACACTCCAAAATCAGTTAATTTCTTTTTTGGTTTTGACACCACTGGAGTAGTTTTAGTGATTCTCTTTGAAGTTGCCATGGTCTTATTCTAAAGTGTGTGAGCGTTAGTTTGGTGTTTAAGGTTGATGTTTGCGGGGCTATAAGCGGCCTCGATAGGATTGCACTATGAGTTTGCCTCCTAATTTCGGGCAGGCCTTTGATTTGAGTTCTTTGACAAAGCCAAAGGTCAATCCAGATGTGCCATTGCCAGGCCTTGAAGTAACCGTTGAGAATCTAAACTCCGATATTTTGCCCTTATCTTTGATCAGACCTGTAATTGTTCTCATGTGGTCGCCAAGAAGTGTTGAGTCTCAAGAGATGCTAAACACCCTTGGAAAGTTGGAGAGTCAATACCAGGCAAAGTGGAGTTTGGCCCGAGTAAACATTGATACACATCCAGAGATTGCCCAAGCTTTTCAGACAAAAAATGTTCCATATGCAGTTGCAATTATTGCCGAACAAATGGTTCCGTTATTTGAACAAGCCTATCCAGAAGCGCAAGTTCGTCTTGTAATAGATAAAGTCTTAACACTTTCGGCCAAGCAGGGCATAGGTGAGGCACCTGTTGAGCAGGTTGAACCTGAAGAAGAAGAGGCGATGTTGGCTTTAGAGTCAGGCGACTATGCCGGTGCAGAAGTAGCGTATAAAAAATGGTTATCTAGAAAGCCAAATGAAAGTTTGGCCAAACTCGGCTTGGCGCAAACCCAACTTTTAATGCGCACTGAAGGTCTTGAACTTAACAAAATTGTTGAGGAGTCAGAAAAATCTCCACAAGATATTGATCTTCAACTAAAGGCTGCAGACATCGAAATTGTAAATGGAGGAGTGGAGGAGGCTTTTTCACGGTTGTTAACCTTGATTAAAGCTTCGGCAGGTGATGACAAAAACAAAGTGAAGACACACCTGATTAGTTTATTTGCATTGGTCGATCAAGGTGATCCCCGTTTAATTACTGCCCGGAAAGAATTAGCGAGCTCGATTTTTTAATGTTGAGCCAACAACAAGAGCTAAAGTATTTAAAGTCACTTTTCTTTTTATTTGGTTTCTTGATTATGGCTTTGGCGCCACGATTGTCAGAAGTCAAAGTAAATTTGGGACTATCTAATGGAGAGTTTGGTTCTCTAATAAGTACAGCTGCTATCGGATCTTTCATTAGCTTAATGACAGTAGGCCACCTAGTGCACAAATATGGGGCCAAATTAATCTTGCAGATCTCTGCAACTGTGCTGGCTATTTCACTTTTAATCCTTGTTCATACCAGTTCAACTTTCATTTTTCTTATTGCAAATATCACTTGGGGAAGTGCAATTTCTGGTTTTCATATATCAATCAATTCGCAAGGCTTCAGCTTTCAGGATCGATCACACAGGAGTGTGATAACACTTCTTAGTGGACTCTGGAGCTTTGGTGCACTAGTAACTTCGATCATTGCAGGACTATTAATTGGGAATATCTCACTAACGACACACATCACAGTTCTTACAATTATGACTCTTGCTGGAATGCTCTATGCAATCTCTTCAATGACGCAAGTTTTGGTGGAGCCAAATCAGAATCCTGAGACGGATTATGGGTTCTCTGACATGTTTAAAGGATTTGAAATTCAAGCTGCAGTTTCCGCAGGCTTGATCTCCTCATTAATGCTCGAATACGCAGTTGGAGATTGGGCTTCAATTTTTCTCAGTGAAAATATGGGGTTAAAACCTGGGATCAATACGTTGCCATACATTCTCTTTACTGTTGCGATGATTGTTGGGCGACTAAATATCCATCGACTTCTTGATAAGAATTCGATCATCAAATTATCAAAAATTGCCTCAATTACATCTGGTCTATCATTTTTAGGGACCATATTTGTCGCAGATTTTTTCAAAGATACAAATCAACTCGTAGTAATTTTGGTCTTGTGTGTTGGGTTCTCAGTTGCAGGACTCGGCTCCTCTTTCCTTGCACCGTCTTTCATGAATGCAGCCAATACTCGATCAAAAAACCCTTCTTCGGTTGTAGTTGGGCAAATTGGAGTTATAACTATTGTTCTAGCCTTTGTATTACGTTGGGTGATCGCATGGACTGCGGAATTGACTTCACTATCTATAGGACTTGCCATTCCAGCATTGATGCTCTTAACGGTTCCATTTTTTACTAAAGTTTTGAAGAAAGACTAATCAACCAGAACCTTCTGTGTTGCCAGCATCTGCAGCTGTTACATCGTGAATCTTATATTTAGCCATGGCTTTTGTTACGACGCTCTTTTTGATCTTTCCAGTTTCGACCAGCTGTTGCAGAACTGCAACAGCAATTGATTCGGCATCAACTTTAAAGTGGCGGCGTAAGGCCCCTCTTGTATCTGATAATCCAAATCCATCTGTTCCTAATGAGTAGAAAGGTTGCTCAATCCACGGAGAGATTTGATCTTGCACAGCGCGCATGTAGTCACTGACGGCAACTACTGGCCCTTTTGCATCAGCAAGTTTTGTAGTTACATAAGCTTGGCGCTGATCATTTGGATTCAACAAATTATGTCGATCAGTAGCAAGTCCATCACGGCGAAGTTCATTCCATGATGTCACAGACCAAACAGAGGCTTTAACGCCCCAATCATCGTTGAGAAGTTGTTGCGCCTTTATGGCCCAGTTAACTCCAACTCCTGATGCAAGAATCTGAGCACTCTTCTTGCGAGATTTCTTTGCAGGTGAATACAGATATATACCTTTGAGCAGTCCTGCAACATCTAAATTCTCTGGTTCGGCCGGTTGAATATAAGGCTCGTTATAGACAGTTAAGTAGTAGAAAACATTCTCACTATTCTCGCCATACATTCTTCGAAGACCATCTTTAACGATATGAGCTAACTCAAATGCATAAGCTGGATCGTAGGCAACTACGGCAGGATTTGTTGCTGCTAGCAGTAGCGAATGGCCATCTTCGTGTTGCAATCCTTCACCATTGAGTGTTGTGCGCCCAGCTGTTGCGCCAATGACAAACCCGCGAACTAGTTGGTCTGCAGCTGCCCAGAAACCATCACCTGTTCGCTGGAAACCAAACATTGAATAAAAAATATACATCGGAATCATTGGTTCATCATGAGTTGAATATGAAGAACCAACTGCAGTAAAGGATGCAACTGAGCCAGCCTCATTAATTCCTTCATGCAAGATAACACCAGAGGTTGATTCCTTATACGAGAGCATCAGTTCGCGGTCTACTGCTGTGTATTTTTGTCCATGTGGTGAATAGATTTTCAGTGAAGGAAACAAAGAATCCATACCAAATGTGCGCGCCTCATCCGGAATAATTGGAACTATTCGAGAACCTAACCCTGGATCCTTAACAAGATCTTTTAGCATGCGAACAAATGCCATTGTCGTAGCAATTTCTTGATGGCCTGAGCCGCGTTTTGCAGATTCATAGACGCTCTCATCTGGAAGGGTCAGTGGACGTGACTTCGAGCGACGTCGTGGAATCGATCCACCAAGTTCTGCTCTTCGCTCTGCAACATACTTAGCCTCAGGTGAGTCAGGTGCAGGTAAGTAATATGGTGGCAAATACTTATCTAACTTAGAATCTGGAATATCTAGATGCAAAGTGTCTCTAAACATCTGAATGTCTTCTAGAGTCATTTTCTTCATCTGATGTGTGGAGTTGCGACCTTCGAAGTGTGAACCAAGTGTCCAGCCCTTAACAGTCTTTGCCAAAATAACAGTAGGGCGGCCATTCTTTTGAGTTGCAGCCGTATATGCAGCATAGAGTTTTTGATAGTCGTGGCCACCTCGTTTAAGGTTCCAAATCTGATCATCGCTCCAGTCTGCAACTAATGCAGCAGTACGTGGATCCTGACCAAAGAAATGCTCGCGCACATACTTACCTGATTCAGCCTTAAATGTTTGATAGTCACCATCAAGGGTTTCATTCATGATTTTAACGAGTGCGCCTTCGCGATCTTTTGCAAGGAGTGGATCCCAACCGCGTCCCCAAACAACTTTAATAACATTCCAACCAGCTCCACCAAAGATTGCCTCTAGCTCTTGAATGATTTTTCCGTTACCTCGCACTGGTCCATCAAGGCGTTGCAAATTGCAGTTAATTACAAAAGTTAAGTTATCTAATTTCTCTCGGGTTGCAAGTCCTATTGCGCCCAATGTATCGACTTCATCTACTTCGCCATCACCTAAGAATGCCCAAACATTTTGATCACTTGTATCTTTGATTCCACGGTTGTGTAGATAGCGGTTATAGCGTGCTTGATAAATTGCATTGAGTGGACCAATTCCCATAGACACAGTTGGGAACTGCCAAAACTCTGGCATGAGTCGTGGGTGAGGATATGAAGAAAGTCCACCTCCAGGATGTGAAAGTTCTTGGCGGAAACCATCTAATTGGTTTTCAGTAAGTCGTCCTTCTAAGAATGCTCGTGCATACATTCCAGGGCTTGCATGTCCCTGGAAGAAAATTTGATCTCCGCCACCTGCATGATCTTGCCCGCGGAAAAAGTGGTTAAAGCCAACTTCATATAGCGCTGCAGATGATGCATACGTTGAAATATGTCCACCCACACCAACTCCTGGACGTTGTGCTCGGTGAACCAACATTGCAGCGTTCCAGCGATTTATTCGGCGTATCTTGCGTTCTAAATCTTCATCACCTGGGAAGGGTGCTTCATGTTCAGGTGAAATAGTGTTGATGTAATCAGATGTGCGAAGGGCTGAGATTCCAACATTTTGTTCGCGTGCATGTTGCAAAAGATTGAGCATTAAATAACGCGCACGAACAGGGCCAGCTGCCTTTAATGCCGCGTCAAAGGATGCACGCCATTCGGCAGACTCAGAGGGATCGGTATCAACTAGCTGGTCGATATTGAGATCGGGCGCCTCGAAGTTTTCGCTCATGTGCCTATTCTCGCGTGTTATGGCCTGTAAGAGGAAATTGAAAGGGCCAAAAATTGAGCCAATTTTCCTCTTGCGCATCTTGGGCCGATTGTGTGGACTTATCCAGTGCCAACGCGGATGGGATTAGCCAAAGGGGACCTTGTACTAGAGGTGGGCTTTGACAGTGATTGTGATTCCACACTTCGAGACGAAATTCGTGGAATTACCGAAACTGAGTTAATTGAAAACACCACAACCGATGTCGTAGATGCCGTGATCATTTGGTGGCGAGATGGCGATGGTGATTTAGTTGATGAACTCATGGATGCAATCACATATCTGGCCGAGAACGGATCCATATGGGTTTTAACACCAAAAGTTGGTCGAGATGGACATGTGGAGCCAAGTGATATTCAAGACGCAGCACCTCTGGCAGGTCTGAGTCAGACATCTACGATCGCGCTCGCAAAAGATTGGACGGCAACACGTCTAGTGGCACGTAAGTCACTCAAGCGCTAAGTTTGCCCAATGACATTATCAATTGGACAAGCAGCTCCTGATTTCGAAATTCCAAATCAGCATGGCGAAAAAGTTTCCCTCTCATCTTTTAAGGGCAAGAAGAACGTGTTACTGATGTTCTATCCATTCTCATTTACGGGAACATGCACCGGCGAGCTGTGTGCCCTGCGTGATGATCTTTCATCATTTCAAAATGATGATCTGCAGGTAATTACGATCTCTTGTGATTCACCATATGTGCAACGTGTCTTTGCTGAAAAAGAGGGATATGAATTTCCAGTTCTTTCAGATTTCTGGCCACACGGGGCGGTTGCAAAAACTTACGGAGTTTTTGAAGAAACAAAAGGCTGCGCACTTCGTGGAAGTTTCTTGATCGACAAAGAAGGCGTTTTGCGATGGGAAGTTAAAAACGGTTGGGCAGCAAGAGATAATGCTGATTACAAGGCTGCAATCGCATCTCTATAAGCGTGATTTAGTAGATTGCGGGCTCGTAAGTTAAGATTTGATCCTGCAATACCGGGTGGTTAGCTCAGTGGTAGAGCGTCTCGTTTACACCGAGAATGTCGGGGGTTCGAAACCCTCACCGCCCACGTTTAAATTAGAACATTTACTTTTGGATTAAACTCACCCCTAACCTAAACTGAAGGCATACAAATCAATTACGGTGGGGGTAAAAGAAGATGAAGGCTACTCCCAGCGACCAGCGCTCAATTTTAGATGTTGCTAGATTTGATCAACAGGCCAATCTATTGCGACATAAAGCATCAACACTTCCTGAGCTCATAGAAATTACAAACACAACCAACAAATTTAATAACGCCCGCGATCTTCGTATTGCAGCAGAGACCGAATTAAGCGATGTTAAACGTGAACTTCTCCGAGCAGAAGCCGATGTTGAGCAAGTAGTTTCTCGAATCACGCGCGATGAAGCGCGTTTAAGTGGTGGGTCAGCATCTCCAAAAGAGTTAGAACAACTACAACATGAAGTTGGCACCCTTAGTACACGCAGGGCAGAGCTAGAGGAAGTTGAATTAGAGATCATGATGAGGGTGGATGCAATCCAAGCTAGCATTGCAAAACTCTCACAAGAAGGAGAAGAGCTCGCCGCAGTGATTGCAGATTTAGAGATTCGTAAAGAAAACGCAATGGCAGCGATCAACACAGAGTTAGAAAGCATTGCAAGTGATCGAATAAGTACTGTGAGCGGGGTCGAAAAAGCTTTAGTGGATCTCTATGAAAAACTGCGAGCAGATTCTGGTGGGCCAGGTGCTGCAGCATTAGTTGCTGGTGCGTGCTCTGGTTGTAACCTGTCTATTAACGCCGTTGAACTGAAGCGGCTGACAGATTTAGCAGAAGATGAAGTTGTTCGCTGCGAAGAGTGTCGATGTATTTTGGTGCGTGGGGTTTAAAAAATGGCCAGACATTTCACATTAACTGCAGACGGTGGCTCACGGGGTAATCCAGGACCTGCTGGATATGGATCAGTCATTACCGAAAATGGAAAAATAGTTGCAGAGCTTTATGACTTTATTGGTATTGCTACCAACAATGTTGCCGAATACTCTGGGTTGATTGCTGGCTTAACTGCAATCCACGAAATAGATCCTGATGCAACAGTTGATGTAAAGATGGATAGCAAATTAGTCGTAGAACAAATGTCTGGGCGCTGGCAGATTAAACATGCCGACATGCGAGTAATGGCCCAAGATGCAAGAGCAGCTCATGACCCTTCACAAGTGAGTTACACATGGATTCCGCGTGATGAAAACTCTCATGCAGATCGCTTGGCAAATAAAGCATTAGATCAGCAGTCAGGCGGGGGAGAAGTTGTTTACCACCAACAGAATTTTTTAACAGAGCGCTTACTAACAACAGAAAAAGCAACAACAATCTTTCTTATTCGACACGGTGAAACGGTTCTGACTCCCTTTAAGAAGTTTTCAGGTGATGGCCCTCTAAATCCCGAGCTGACTCACATCGGTTTGGAGCAAGCAGAAAAAGTTGCACGGGCAGTTGCCGATTTGAATCCAGAAGTCATTATTTCTTCTCCGCTACGCAGAACCACACAAACTGCCGAAGCACTTTCACGAATTACGGGAATACCGATTAACTTTGAAGAAGCCTGGATTGAGTGTTCTTTTGGTATATGGGATGGCATGTCTATTGATGAAGTTAAAGAGAAATACCCAACTGACTATCAAGCATGGGTCTCATCAACTGCATTTGCACCACCCGAGGGTGAGTCATACGACAGCGTTTCAGAGAGAATAGATTTTGCTCTGGATAAAATCTCTAGTGAGTTTCCAGGTCAAAGAGTTGCTGTCATAACTCATAACGGAACCATTAAATCTGCCGTAAAAAATGTTATCGGGGCGCCGGCTGAATCTATTTTTCACATAGATATTTCACCGTGTTCGATTACTACAATTTCAATCTGGCCAAGTGATGGATTACGGGCCCTTAGAACATTAAATGAGCAGAGCCACCTTCGCTAAAAAAGTAGAAGGCTTAAACCTGTTTGGTTACGCGATACGTTTGAAGTGATGGATCACTTGCATATGCAATTCGAACACCAGCTTTTTTACTTGCAGCTAAACCATCGACAATCTGCTTTGTTAACTCTTCACCTGGTGCAACTACGGCCACACCTGGCGGGTAGGGGGCGATTAAATCGGCGCTGACTCGTCCGACTGCATCTGCAGCTTTAATGAATTCAGTTTCAGCAAAGTAAGCATCTCTAATCGACATTCCAACCTTTGGAACAATCGACCAACTGAGCGCAGTTTGAGTCTGGCGAGGATTAGAGCGCATTTTTTCTAGAATTGGAATTAGTTTTGATGCAACCTCATCAAAATCATCAGAGCTATCTGCCAATGTGGCCAGAAAAACAATGGTGTCTTGATCAGCCATTTCAACTCTGATGTTTTGCTTTTCTAACTCACTTTCAACTTCAACTCCTGAAACACCTAGAAGATTGGCCCGCAGCACTATTTTTGCTGGGTCAAAACGGCCCTTAGGAAAATCAGATGCGTTAAGAAATACAGGTACTCCACATGCTTTCTCGACCTTGTCTTTAAATGAATCAACTAAATCAATTAAGTTTCCTGTCAGCTCTTCGCCACGTGTTTGTAAAAGTGCCCGGCATCCATCAATTGATGCAAGAGGGGCACCTGCGGGTGATGTGGTGTGAGTTGTTTCAAAGCTTTGTTCAATGCGATCAAGATTTAACAATTTACCTTGTGCCAATAACAATGCAGAAGCACTGTAGCCAGGCAAAGTTTTATGAACACTTGTTATCAGTGCATCAGCGCCCATCTGCAATGCATGGTGAGGCAGATTTGAATTAAAACCAAAGTGGGCACCCCACGCCGCATCAATAATTACAGGTATATCCCTGGAATGAGCTTTTGAAATCAAAGCTTCTAACTCTGAAAGTGTTCCTAGATAACTTGGCTCTGTGAGCAATAGCGCGATTGGCTTTTGATCAAGAGTTTTTTCCAGTTCGCTCACTGGTATTCCCATAGGAACTCCAGTTTTTGTATCTATCTCTGGTGTTAACCAAATTGGCTCTAATCCCGTTAAAACTAGTGCGCTAAGCACAGAGCGATGGGCCGTTCTAGTTACTGCAATTTTCTGGCCAGGTTTTCCTAGCGCCAAAATAATTGCTTGATTAGCATGAGTTGAACCGCCAGTAGAAAAACGTGCATAGTCAGCGCCCCATAACTTTGCGGCTAGTGCTTCAGCTTTTTTAAGAACCCCTTGTGTCAGTTTGATTGCATCTAGACCACCGTATAAAGGGGTATCACTATCAACTACTGCGCCCAGGCCAGCATCTAGACGCGATGCTTTCTGTTTGTGTCCAGGAATAGTAAAAGCTGTCCGATTGCTCTCAAAGTAGGAGAGATAAGCATCTAGTAATGGTGCACTATCTCTTAACTCAGAGTTCATGAAGTAAGCCTAACTTCTTGCCCTTAAAGTGGGAAATGTTCGGCCTGAAAAAGGGAAAAAATGCCTTAGACTTTATCCATGACAACACTTACTGCATTGACTCAAGAGCGTCGGTTGGTAACAGCGATTCCAGGACCAAAATCATTGGAAGCGCTAAAGCGCCGCACAGAGTCGACATCTGCTGGTCTGGGCATGGCAATTCCTGTCGTGATTGAACGCGCAAGTGATGCAATTCTTCTTGATATAGATGGAAATCAAATTATTGATCTTGGTTCAGGTATTGGTGTTGTAAACGTTGGAAATTCAGCGCCCCGAGTTGTTGATCGTGTTATTGATCAAGTACAAGCATTTACACATACTTGTTTTACTGTTGCTCCTTATATGGGATACATCGAAGTTTGTGAAAAACTCAATGCGCTCACTCCTGGAACATTTAAAAAGAAGTCAGTACTTCTTAATTCCGGCGCCGAAGCTGTTGAAAATGCAGTCAAGATTGCTCGTCACTACACAAAGCGCCAAGCAATCGTTGTTTTTGAACACAGCTATCACGGTCGTACTAACTTGACCATGGCATTGACTGCAAAAAATATGCCATATAAAGAAGGCTTCGGTCCTTTTGCTCCAGAGATTTATCGCGTCCCTATGCCGTATGCCTTCCATTGGGCTGGCAACCAAGCGACGATTACAGAAGATGCAATTGAGATGGTTACAAGCAAAATTGAAAAAGAGATCGGTGCTCACAATGTTGCGGCAATTCTTATCGAGCCGATTCAAGGAGAAGGTGGTTTCGTAGTACCACCGATTGGATTTTTGCCAGCTCTATCCAAGTATTCAACTGAAAAGGGCATTGTCTTTATCGCAGATGAGGTTCAAACCGGTTTTGCCCGTACGGGAAATATGTTTGCTGTTGAACATGAAAGCGTTGTCCCAGACATGATTGTTACTGCAAAGGGTATTGCTGGTGGACTTCCACTAGCGGCTGTAACAGGGCGGGCAGAGATCATGGATTCTGTGCATGTTTCTGGCCTTGGCGGAACATATGGAGGAAATCCCATTGCCTGTGCTGCAGCACTTGGAGTATTTGAGACCATGGAAGCTGAGAAACTTGTAGAGCGCGCAAATCACGTTGGAAAGATTCTTGGTGATGCATTGCGTCAGATGCAGAGCAAATATTCAGTAATCGGTGAAGTGCGTGGACGCGGTGCCATGCAAGCAATTGAATTGGTAAAGCCTGGCACTAGGGATCCAAATCCTGAAGCAATGAGTGCGATAGTTAAGTACTGCCAAAGCAAAGGTGTTCTTGTGTTAACTGCAGGAACCTACGGAAACGTTGTTCGATTCTTGCCTCCAATTGTGATTACAGATGAACTTCTTAATGATGCTCTGGGAGTCTTAGAAGAGGCCCTAGCCTCTCTATAAATCTGCTTTGTTGTGAGTGGCGAATTTGCAATAGAGCCAGCTGGCCACATAAAGTTCTCCACAGTTAAGGGGAGTACCTCGCAAACGAAGCTTCGTCAATACGGATAGAAACATCCCGGAGCTACGACCATATTCTGGTTGAGGGAGACCTTGGCATCACTGGCCCCTTTAACGAATAGGTATTAAAAATGGATGTATCACTACTGACCTGGGCACTAGTTGTCGGCGCAATAATCGCTCTAATCGTCGTTGACCTACTCACTGTTAGTCGCAAACCTCACGATGTAATGTTCAAAGAAGCTGCTATCTGGTCAATTTTCTATATTGGTGTAGCAATCGCTTTTGGAATTTGGGTTTGGCAAACTGCAGGTTCTCAATTTGGTACCGAGTATTTTGCAGCCTACTTAGTAGAAAAATCACTTTCTGTAGAC
>Ga0247722_10000489_pt1 | contig 24335 bp, 32 predicted proteins | sample MSEWelMarce3H_FC_FD_189094 | JGI IMG/M metagenome (GOLD analysis project Ga0247722, IMG submission 189094) | Subsurface sediment microbial communities from gas well in West Virginia, United States - MSEEL Well Study Marcellus 3H_FC | ecosystem: Environmental > Terrestrial > Deep subsurface >... | reverse complement strand
CCGCCTCATCAAATACAAGTATTGTGGGTGTGAAACCACGTAATGCATCGGGTGATGTTGCAACCGCCTTAACCTCACAACCGTTATTTAATCTAAATCTACTTTCTGAATTTTTATCGGGTGAAAATCCAACGTTAATCCACTCTGGCCATTGTTCTAAAAAGTTTCTAACTTTATTAGCCATCTCAATCGCGGTATCACGTTTGTTCGCAATAATCAATACCCTTTCAGGTTCCGTATTTTTTGCTGTTTGTAGTTTTTTGGAAATCCACGCGGCGGTTACCGTAGTAACTCCCGCTTGTCGATATTTTCTTGTGATATTCTCATTATAATTTTCGTAATCCTTAATCAATTGAATTTGGTCAGGAAAAAGTTCTAATGGAACATATTTTTTTTGAGTATTATCGTATGTTTGCAAATACGTTTTTAACGCATATGGTGCATCTTTAATTATTCGAGCATATTCATGTAATTGTTCTATTCTACTCATACTAATAAATATAAAAACTAAAGGTCTCGAATTGAGACCTTCATTTTATTTTGATAACCCTATTCCCATCTGTGACAGGAAGTCCGTAAAATTCTCGTCTTTATTTTTTTCCATCAGTTCATCCATTAATCTCCTAAACTCGGATTCAGATTTAGTGACGGTTTCATTATCGACTTTTCTTGATAAATCATAATATATGGCCCCGATTAAGGTTCTACCCATTTCAGTACCTTCCATTATTTCTTTAAACAATAATAAAAACTCTTTAACTGGTAAATTGGCGATGTTTACGTAGATATAGTATTGTATTTTCTTCTTTTCTTCATCTGTAACAATTGCATTAGGATAGAGATTTGTTAATCTTTTCCAAATTGCCCTACCTAACCTAATATCCCAAATTTCATGTTGTATTTGGTCTTCCAAATCTTTAGCCTTTTCATAATTTTCAGGATTTTCAGGTTTTCTTTCTTTACCTAAAAACTCCATCACTCCTTTTATCGCCTCATGTATTAAGAAAGGAAATATCATTGCTTCAGCGTAAATTGTTGGAGGATTTGTTGATGTGTCTATTCTTGTTTTACCTGCACCACCCTCACCTTCACCACCGCCAGCTGCGGCCATCATATCATTTGGAATTTGCCAATACCCCAACATCATTGTTGAAACAAATATTGAGTATTTCTCAACAATCCCTTCAACACCCATAATTGCTTCTAATTCGTTAGTTACTGTTTCATAAAGATATGAACCATCGACAGCGTGACCTTGAGTCATTGCATTGATTATTCTTCTTTTTGCTCTTTCAGGATTTAATTCATTAACGTCATCCGCCAATTCTTCTTCCTTTTGTTGTAACTCTTCCTTAGTCTGACTTTTATTTAATTTTATAGCTTGTTTAACTAATTTAAAATTAAATTGAATCTTATTCTCTGGTATTTTAAAATAATTTCTAATAATTCTTTCACACAACTGTTCCAATTCTTCTTCATGTGAAGTTTCGGCTCTCATCACTTCTTGTAATATTCTAGCAGCTTGGTTTGATAACTGAGCGTATTGACCATTAATTCCTACACCAATATTTCTAACTCCGGTGTATTCAGCTAATTTATCTAAAGCGTGTTTATATTCTTCAGATGCCAATAATTCTTCGTAGTTAGTGTGTTGTTCTGGAGCCTCAGGAAAATCAACCTTATCAAATGGTGTTTCCTTATTTGATAAGTCAGTTTGAACGTCAGGACTAGGTCTACTGTCGTCATCAAACGTCATTTGTTCTTTTGGTTCCCCTTTTTGACCCAATATGAGTGGTTTCTTCTCTTTGTTCGTTACTTTATCTTTGGCCATTAGTTGAATGAATTTATAATGTCTTTGAATCTCATGAAGTCAGGTAAATCTGAACTATCTTTTTTAAATTTAGGACTTGGGTCAGGACCCTCATTAGGATTCTCCCATGGGTCAATAAAAGGGTCTTGGTCAGGATTTACTTTTGGTTCTCTAATATCTGGTTCAACATCGATATCGGGTTCAGCAATTGCTGGTTGTTCATTTAATTTTGTACTAATCATTTCCATAATTTCATTTTTACTTGTAAATGAATAATACTGATTTTCTACCAAAGAATCAACCCATTCGTTAACTTCTTTCTTTTCGCACTCACATTCCTCACAATTACACTTTCCACAACGACCTTCTTTAACTTCTTTCTTTTTACCTTTTAATATTTTAAAATCTTGACTGTCGATTTTACCGTTGTGGTTTTTATCTAACTTTTTTTGGTTCCCTTTTAGGTCTTCCTTAACTTCACCTTCATAAGTTTCAATCGTTTTTAATCCTTTTTTTGCTGCCGCCATGTCGGCTACATAAGTTGGACTTTTTGTTGAAATCATAACAGTCTCTTCAGAAAGTATTCTTACTGATAACATGTTTAATTGATTGTCGGTCATATTAACTAATGTTTTTGGAGAAAACCCCTCCTTCATTAATTTTTGTACTATTTCATTTCTTTTCATCAAAATTATTCTTTAATTTCTTCGTTTATTAATTCTAAACCTTTAGATTCTAATTTCTCAACAACCGTCTCATATTCTTCACCAAAATGAAAAGAAACTCTAATTGGTCTTTCTTCTGATTCCTTATCAAAATCTTCCCATCCTAATGCAACAATTCCATCAACCGCGTCAATCATCCCAAAATAATCAGAGTTTTGTACAAGTTCAAGTTCTAAATCTGAGTTTTTTAATAACCCAACTAAATCAATAAACTCAATCTGAGGTGGAACTGCTCTACCCGATGATGGAATTATAAACCATTCGTCTTCTAATACCTCAATGTCATTTCCGAAAATAAATTCATATTGTCGTTGACCTTTATAGTCCCTTCCAAGTTCATTGATGTATAATAAAAACATTTTATTTTAAGTATTTTCCTAACGCTTCTTTAACACTTTGGTTAATAACATCCGTTAATTCGTTAATATCTAATTCAACTGTATTATCCGTCGTTCCTTCTTCGTCCCCAATTGGGTCTTCTTCTTTGATGTCAAAACTGAAATAATCTTCATCATCCTCATCATCTAAATCAAAGTCAGAATTAAAATCTCTAGCGGTACTTCTAAAATACTCATCTTCTTCTCCACCTGGATTGATTTTCATTTTGTAATCATCCGTATCTTGTGGTTTAGATACAACAAATGGTTCATCAACTTCTTCCTCATCATCACCAAATGATGTGTTGATTAAGTTTTCTAACGCATCCATCGCTAAATCATTTTCTTCACCTAATTCACTATCTTCAGCTTCAGGTGTTGCAGGTACTTCGTCTCCCATTTCAGGTGATTCTTCACCATCATATGAATCTTCATCTTCGAATTGAGTAAGAATTTCTTCTTTATCTTCCGAATCCAACTTATCCAAATTTAACGCCGATACGACTGAATTGATAACATATTTAATGTCATCACTTTCCATGTCTTCTTGAGCGTCTCTTAATCTTTGACCAAGTTTACCCGTTAATTTTTGAATCAACTTCAATGGGTTAGAATCGTCTTCACCTTCACCTTCAGGTGATGTAGGTAACTCATCACCACTTGGTGGTAAATCTTCCACACCCGCATCAGACATTGGCATATCACCTTCAGCAGGTGGTAAAGCTAATGGAGCTTCCGCAGCAACTTCAGATGGTGGAGCCATTGGGGCTTCAACAGATGGTGCTGGCATATCTACAGGTTTGTTTTGTTTTAGAACATATTTTGTTGCTTCTTGTAGTTCTTCTTGTCCTTTTAATAGTTCAAGTCTCTTAAGTGCTTCTGAATATGATGAAAATCTATTCTTATTTTTCATAAACATTCCACCAATGTAATCAAGAGAACTTTCGTTCAAACCTCTTTTAACATAGTAACTGTCTTTTTCTTTGACAATTCCGTAAATACCCCCTATTGTAGATTCTTTAATAATCTCAGCACGAGGGTTACTCGGTGTATTTTTATTCTCATTAAAGTATGTGAGTTCAAGGATTCTTTTTAATTTATCCTCGCCTTTTAATTTCTCACTACCGATTGGTTTTAAATCTCCCATTTTTGTGTTGTTAAATGAAGTTATTCTTATCCTATAAATACATTGATATACGGAAAAAAATAACCCTTGTTATTGTGGTATAGACAATTTTTTATCTGTTATATCCGTTTTTAGTGTTAATAGCTTATGAATGTATCCGTTTCTCCTTAATAATTTGAAGGTTAAGTTCTCGTAGGAGTATTCCCCACCCTGTTCCAAACCACTTTGTCTGAAACGTTTAATCTTTGCTTTTAAGGATTCAATTTGGTCAGATAGGTCTAAGTTTGTTTTTGATTTCTCAATTAACCTATCAATTAACTTCATGTATTCTTCACCTTTTTCGATTATTTTTCGGTCATCAATGAACTCCTTAGTCTTCTGAGGTTCAATTATCCACTTATTGTTCAATACTGAATAGACACCAGAAGACACGTGTTTTTCATCAATATCCTGAACATACAATTCAACATCGTATCCTTTAATTTTAATATCGTGCTTTTCGTTCCAAATGTTCTTCTTTGCATCTAAAAACTCCTTTACTAAGTGATGGTACGTTTCGTTATTAATCTTTTTACTTTTACCATTCTCATCCATGTCTACCATTATGTGTAAGTCAACATCGGAGAACTCAGACCAATTGTAATTTGAGAGAGACCCTGTTAATACGATATCATGAACAAAAAACTCAACTCCAATGAAATCAATGAACTCATCGGTAATTTTTAATAAAGTTTCTCTAACTTTATCATCCATTTTATACGAATCTTTAACTTTTTTAAAAATGTTACTATCTAACTCATCTTTAGCCGAAAACGACTTCAAAATTTTATTATCTAATTCACTATCTTCAAAAAGTTCATCAACTAAGGACTTACCTATCATTTTACTTTTTGGAATTTATATTTACCATTTATATTCGTATTAAAGAACTTACCTTGGGATTCCGCCATTCTAAATTTGGTGAAATGAGACCAAGGGAACTTATAATACTCATAAATACCGCCATTATTGAAAGTGATGGTTAATGTTTCAGTTTCAGTATCATACTGAGCCGATTTAATGTTCGATGACGTGATGTCAACATTAATAATTTTACCGTTAATTTGTTCTGATATAATTCCCATAATATTTTATTTATGATATAATATACGATTTTTTTTAATAAATATCAACATCAATTTTTTGACATTTTGACATATGTTTGTTTTTTAGAATAATTTATGGTACATTTGTATTGAACTAAAAAATATTAGATATGGCAGTAGATTTCTTTGAAGAAGGACCGAGACAAAATCAAAAGAGTAGAAGACCTGGCTCAACGACACCAATTTTAGATAATTTCTCAAGAGATTTAATCAAAATGGCCGAAGAAGGTAAAATTGACCCAGTTGTGGGTAGAGATAAAGAAGTTAAAAGAATATCACAGATATTATCTCGAAAAAAGAAAAATAACGTAGTAATTGTGGGAGACGCTGGTGTTGGAAAATCTGCATTAGTTGAAAAATTAGCCATAATGATACATAAAGGAAATTGCCCAAATAACCTTTTAGATAAACGTTTAGTCTCTTTAGATTTAACATCATTGGTTGCCGGTACAAAATATAGAGGACAATTTGAGGAACGTATTAAGGCTATCTTAAATGAGTTACAGGAAAATCCAAATGTAATTGTATTCATCGATGAATTACATACCATGGTTGGTGCAGGGAACGCAAGTGGAGCTATGGACGCAGCCAATATATTGAAACCCGCGTTAGCTAGAGGAGAAATGCAATGTATAGGTGCAACAACGTTTGATGAATATAAAAAACATATAGAAAAGGATAGTGCACTTGTTAGAAGATTCCAAAAAATCACATTGAAAGAACCAACAGCAAGTGAAACCACTGAAATTTTAAATAATTTAAAACCATCTTACGAAGAATTCCATAAAGTCTCATACGGTGAGGGTGTAATAGATACAATTGTCCTATTATCTTCGAGATACATCACCGATAGACAATTTCCAGATAAGGCTATTGATATTTTAGATGAATTAGGGTCCGAAAAAAAGGTGTCAACTAAAATTCCTGAAATAATTGAACAACTTAAAAAAGAAGTTGACGTTATTAAGGAAAAAAAGATATTAGTTGTGAAAAATCAGAACTATGAATTGGCAGCAAAATTAAGGGACGATGAGAAAAAAGTTCAGAAAAAATTAGAGGAGGAAAAAGAAAATTGGGTAATAAGTCAAAAAGATAACAAAGTACCTGTTGTTGTAAATGATGTATATGACATAGTGTCTGAAATGACGGGAGTACCTATAACTAAATTGGATGTTAATGAAACCCAAAAGTTACTTGAATTAGAAAATATTTTAGGTGAAAAAGTTATTGGACAAGAAAATGCTGTCTCAATCATTTCAAAATCAATAAGAAGAAGTAGGGTAGGTATAAAAGATACATCGAGACCTATTGGTTCATTTATCTTTTTAGGTTCAACTGGTGTAGGTAAAACATTCCTTGCGAAAACAATTGCCAGTACATTATTTGGTTCAGAAGATAATGTTATTAGGGTTGACATGAGTGAGTTTATGGAAAAACATAGTGTGTCGAGATTAATCGGTTCTCCTCCTGGATATGTCGGTTATGATGAAGGAGGTCAATTAACTGAGAAAGTTAAAAATAACCCATTCTCTGTCATTTTATTTGATGAAATAGAAAAGGCACACAAAGATGTTTTCAATTTATTACTTCAAATTTTAGATGAGGGACATTTAACAGATTCATTTGGTAGAAAGGTAAATTTTACAAATACCTTAATCATCTTAACATCAAACATCGGAGCAAAAAAAGTTGTTGAATTTGGTGGTGGAGTTGGATTTAATACCACATCTAAAGAAAGTCAAAGTGACCAAGTTAAAAAGACCATTATTGATAAATCTTTAAAGCAACAATTTAGTCCTGAATTCTTAAACAGAATTGATGATATTATAGTTTTTAATCCGTTGACTGATGATGTATTAATGAAGATTATCGATATCGAATTAATCAAATTAGTTGATAGACTTGCAGAGAAAAATTACATCATTAATTTCGATTTGAATGTTAATGAGAAGATTTTATCTTTAAATAAAAATGAAGGATACGGTGCAAGACCGATAAAAAGAATCATTCAAAATCTTTGTGAGGACTTCTTAAGTGATGAAATCTTAAGAGGTAAGATAAAAGAAGGTAAATTGGTAAATATTAAATGTAACAAAGATGGTATTTTATCAATTGGAAAAAAAATAATGTAAATATTTGACTTTTCGGTAAAGTTATATATATTTATATCTCGGAGGTTCTCTTTGTCGATTACCTTTTCGTTTTTTTTCAAAAGTAAATGGGGTTGAACCCATCGAAAGACCTTAAACCCCGACTTCTCAGTTGGGGTTTTTTATTTTTATTTGGTTTTGTCAAAAATTAAGTGTATATTTACATTAGTATGAAAAAATATATATTAGTATTCGCAGTTATTGTATCAGTTACATTAGCGGCATGTGGTTCAGGGTCTACCTCAAATGAAGCAACAGACTCAACGGCGACAACAACAGATTCGACTGTATTGGATTCAACTAACGTCGGTACTGCGGTGAATGACAGTACGGCCAAAATCGAAGAAGTAAAATAAGAAATGGGGCTTCGGCCCTATTTTTTTAATTTTAAATTTTAAACACATGGGAGAAAAATCAAAAGAAAAGATATTATTTGTCTTAAATTTAGCATTACTTGGATTGTTATGGTTCACCATTAATATCTATAAGTCCAAATTATCAGTCGTTGAAAAAAGAATTCACATTTTAGAAGAACGATTTAACGCATTTGATAAAAACGTCATTAACAAATAATCCTTAACAAATTACAACATGCCAAAAAAAGAACCATTCATTAGATTGGAGATTAAAGACAATTATAATGATTTTACTGAGTTTTATGATGCCAATAAAGGTGTTATATATAAATCCATTTTAGATGTGTTTGAGGGATTAAAAACATCAAGAAAGAAAACATTATCACTATTAGTTGTCAGTGAGATTAGTGGGTTAGAATGGGATACCGAATTTAATTTTTCAAAAACTCAAACTAAAATACTTGTAAGAGATGTGATGCCATATTTTGAACAGATTGAGGATTATGAAACTTGTTCAAAAATAAAAAATTTACATTTTGACTTGACAATGTAAATTTCATTTATTATATTTTAAATGTATCAATCGTAAGGATACATTTATTTATTTTTGTCATATCCCTCGGTGTTTCCACACTGGGGGATTTTTATTTACAACATAATTCTTGAACCAATTAAAAAGTTATTTGTAATCCTTGTTCCGGGTAGAGTGTTTAAATTCATTTTATAATTAAAACTAAAACCAAATCTTTTAGTTATTTTATAATCAAAACTTGACCCAACTAAAAATCCAAAATGTCTACCAACTGTAGTTCCTCCCGAGAACGTATTATAATTTAATGGTGAATACATTGTAAACACTTGAGGGGATAACGTTAATTTTTTACTATATTGATATGGTTTAGTCCAAAATGCAACAACTGAAGTTGAAAGATTTAAATCAAACTTTTGTTCGGTTCCTTTCAATAGTAATGTAATCAACCCAACGTTATAACCAAACGTCCCTAATTTTGGGTGTGGTTTAATCCACGTATATCCCAATAATCCCATCCAATTACCTTGTAGATACGCTACAGTACTTGAGTAACTATTTATCGATGATAGTCTACCTTTACTATCCATATTCATTTTTGTCATACCAGTGGACAACGCAAATTGATTTAAAGTGGACCAAATCATAACGTTGGCACTATATGATACGTCACCCATTAGTGATGATTTCGATACACCCACCGAAGCCACAACATTATATTTACCATCTGGGTCTTCAGATGTTGTTAAATCGGAAGCAATTAACATTGGATTTTGTGATTGCTGTTTTTTCTTTTCCTCTTTTTTCTTTTCTTCTTCCTTTTTCTTTTCTTCTTCCTTTTTTTCTTCAGATTTAGATTCCTCTTTCTTTTCTTCTTTTGATTCCGATTTTGATTCTTCCTTTTTTTCTTCGGTTTTACTTTCAGACTTTGATTCAGTTTTTGATTCTGAACTACTTTCTGTTTTTGATTCTGACGAACTACCTCCAGATGAAGAACTACCTTCAGATGAAGAACTACTTGACGAAGAACTACTTGACGAAGAACTAGAAGTGGGTGGTGGTGTTGATGACGAAGCCGCCGATGATGATGCTGATGAGGCTGCCGACGATGATGCCGATGAAGAGGCTGCACTACTTGCGGCACTACTTGCTGCCGAAGACGCAGCTGAAGATGCCGCTGATGAAGCTGCTGCCGCTGCCGCCTGTGTTACTGCCTGTGCTACTGTTTGTTGAACAACTGTTTGTTGAACAACCACCGCGGGCGGACAGGTCATAGCAGTGTACGTTGCGTATGTTAATTGTAACCAAGCTTGTAATTGACCCGTTTGTACCTCTTGTGGTGTAAATGTCTTAACATCACCATAAAATGAAACAACGGCATTACCATTAACATATGTTGTTGTTGCCACTCTCGTTTGTCCCGTACATTTGTCTATGAACGTTTGTGTGAATACTTGAGCTTTAACATCTTGATAAATTAATAATAAAAAAATAGTAAAAAATGAAACAACATATTTTCTCATTTATCTTTTAGTTACTTTTAACGACTTACCTCTTGGTTTACGATAAACATGTGTCTCTAATACAACACCAACGTTTGGTATCCAAACAGGTATCGTATATGTGTTTGAACGATGTTTTTGATAGTAGTTATGTCTACTATTAACGTTAACGTACTTAACGGGTGTACAAGATGCAGCACATAACACCAATAGTGCGATGAATATTATTTTTGTCATAACTATAAATATCAAAAAAGGAGGTTATAGAACCTCCTTTTATGTCATTTGTAAAATAATTTTATTTGGTAAAAATACCTTTCTTAACCATACGGTCCAATATTCTTGCACATGCAATATCTAAAGCCTTTTTAGTTGCAATTGATATTGTTGATTGATTGAATTTAATTGGGTCAACAGTTGCGTCTGATAATAATGTTAATTGTCGATTTGTCGTTGCTTCACCTAAACCACTTGCCCCAAATAGGACACCAGTTTCGGCATCGGTAAATCTAACCTGAAGACCTATACGAGTTACCATATTGTCTCTCACACCGTCTCTAACGTTAATTGATTCATCTTCTGAAACTGAATAATCGTAACACTCAATTGTAACAAAATACTTTGCTAAATTAATCTTACCTCTACCATCTAATTTGTTTTCTGAAATTCCAGCTTGAGATGCTTGAAATTGTTTTACCATTCTATTTTTAATCTCTGTTTTATCTTCAGTGAATTTAAAACGATTAAGATTTTCCAAATATTCCATAGTGATATTTGCAACACCCAAACCTACACGTTTTTCTTTTAATTCAGGATACATCTCATACATTTCATCTGATATACCCGCCTTTAAAATTTGAATAGGAATTTGTGGACCTTCATAATCCATAAATTGACTAATATCAATCTTGGTTTCGAAAGATGCTTTATATTGTTCCGTTTTGGTACTTCCAATTGTTTGTCCCATGGACGCAATCGATATTAGTACCAAAATTAATGATGTTGTAAATTTTTTCATATTTTTATTATTTTATATTATGGTCTTGATGGCCATATCCAACCTTTTTTCTTTCCTCTAAGACCCAACCACGTTGCCAACCCAAAAAACTGTATAATCCATACAAGTCCCATCCAATCTGTAGTTCTCATTTGTTCATCAAAAATGAACATAAAACTAATTAGATATATTACCAATGTGTAAAACAAGATTACTTGTTCGTACACTAAAAACCATTTTTTCATCTTTTATTTTGTAACCGGACCCTCGTACCATATGTTATCAGGATTGTTCTTAAACCTTCCATCTATTTTCCATTCAACCTTGTTTACCATATTTTGTATTCTCTCATTTTGTTCTGTTAATTCGAGATAAATAAAGAAAGTCTGAACTAAAAGTGCAGATACTATCCATACCATTGCAACAACTAAGAATGTGTTAAAAAGAATTTCACTTGTTTTATTTAATATTTTTGTCATTATCGTAAGTTTTATTTATTATCCTTCTGTTTCTTCTTTCTTTTTATGGGAAAATTTATCAAGTGTATCGGCACCCATACCAATTCCTGTAATAATCATCACCGCATTAACCAGTTCTGGTGATGGTGCAAACTCAGCATGTGAAAATGAGTTTAAAATCATTGTTATACATAGGAACATTGCTCCTATAAATGCAATTACCGGTTTTACGGATATTGAACCTCTTTCATCTTTGAAGAGTTCGATAACCCATTCTTTAAATTTCATAATTTTTCTATTTTATTTATTTTATTTTTAATTAACCCTCCATGTGTATTTCAGCCATTTCGTCTTTAACCTTACCACATTTTAAACATTCTTCAATTCCGTCTCCGTCTAAGTCACCCCAAACGTGTTCACATTGTCTGTGTGTAAAATATTCATCAATTTTACCATCACCATCGATATCTAAACCATCCATTACACCGTCACCGTCTTCATCAATTTCAACACCCTTTTTTACTTGGTCAGTTACTTGGACAATTTGTCCAACTTCTTCATTTGATGTTGGTAACACTAATGGAGTAACACTCATTGGAACAATTGGATTATTTGGTAAATCGGCAGTATTCGATAATGAAGTACCATCTTCCTCGTCCATTTTCTGAACTAACATCTTATCTTTATCGGTATCACTAAACCAATAGTCAATGATTTTACCATAAGAACCAATAAATGCTCCCAATAATAATAGAAGAAGTTCTTTCCACTCTCCCTCTATTGCTGATTTATTTAGGATTGCTCCAAATATACCCATGATGATTATCATAAAACCACCTAATACGATAGCCGTGATGAACCATCTACGTTTCATCATACTTCCTAATAATTCTTTAAAACCACCTGTTTCTTCTTTCATTATATTCCTTTTTTAATTTTTACCATTTAGGTGCTTCTTCCTTAAACTCATCACCTTCTTTTTTCTTAGGTTTAGGTGCAGGTGCTGGTGTTGTTTTTGTGTTAGACCCACCATTTCCTCCTTGAATAATAACCGTTTTACCTGGAGCTTGTTGTTGCTGTTGGTTTGAGTTTGTAATGTTAATTACCGGAGCCGCTTGTTGTACTGGTGCGGGTTCATCCCCACCTGTAATTTGAGTTACACCCCAAGTTCCTAACCCCATAACTGCGGTTGTTATTACACCAATTATGGTTTTCTTTAATCCAGATAGTGTTCCGTCGTTACTTTGTTCTTGTTCTTCTGACATTGTATTTGTTTTTAGTTTTTTAGTTTATTTTATTGAAATCTGTTATTCCTAACATATTGTCTTTATCGTCATATATTGCAATTCTATATGCCGACACAGGTAGGGCTGACGTGTATACCTTTAAGATATTATCACCAACTTTTACTGTTACATTTTCTTTTGATACGATTCTATTGGAAATGTCGAATATTTTAATTGTTACATTTCCACCAAATTCGGTTTTAACGTTCATAGACACTTCACTTGAAACAAATGAAGTTTCTAGTTTAATACCAACGGAATTTTTTATTTGTAACTGTGGGGTGACCACAACTGAAGAATCGGGGATAAAATCGTCTTTTTCACATCCTGAAAGGATAAGCGCAACGAATGCAATCGTAAGTAATTTTTTCATTTTTTCCATTTTTGTCATTATTTTAGGTTTATAATAGTCTTACCTATTTGATTATTACTATTATCTACCAGCGTTAAATATAAATACTTGGTCTGTATAGATTTAGTGTAAATTTTTAATTTATTTATTCCTACCTTACCTTGGAATCTTTCCCTTGTCACTACTTGGTTCAATGTACTATCTTTTAGTGTTAACGTATATGAACCCTCCTTTTCCAATTTAAAGTTTATTTCTTGACCGTCGGTAACTGTACTTTCTTTAACACTAAAGATGTCACTCACCGTAACTTCAGGTGTCGGTACAGGTAATTCAGGTTTAGTACAACCAACCAATAAAATCAACGATATTAATATAATTTTTTTCATTATAAATTGAATTTATTACCTATTGAAATGTTATTCATTAATCCAAACTTAGGATTTGTATTGATATTACCTCTATAAGCCACTAATAAGGTAAATCTTTTAGAGAATCTATATCCAAATGAAGTACCTACCAATGCGTTAAATGTTGGGTCTATCTTTTGATTCCCCAATCCCATGTCCCAATACATATGAGAATAGCTTAATAGTAAATCGGGTGTAATTGTAAATCTACCCGTACCATACGTTCTATTTATGAACACCATTACCGATGGAGCACCTGTCCACATTGGAGGTAAAGAATCGGTTATTTGACTGAAATTATTTGATGCATTTATACCAAATCCTTTATTCCATTTTCCTTTGTATAATTTTACATAGGTTAATGTTGTTGTTTTATTATTACCTATTCGCGTGAAAGAAAGAAATAGGTTATTTGTTCCTTTTCCAACATATCCCGACACACCATATTGTGAACCCTCTGTTGTTACAAATCCATTACCTCCATATGAATAGACGCCATTAAGTGATGTTCTACCTCCGCCTAATGAAAGTGCCTTTAACCACCCACTCTCATATGTTGGTTTTTGTAAGAACACAAAATCAGATGACGTTAAAAACGCATTTGTTTTTACCACCGAACCTTTTTGACCTGGAGGTGGAGGTGGTTGTAAATTATTAACCTGCATTTGCATTTCTCTATTTTTTGCGTCTTGAGAAAATGAAATAAATGGTGTTAATAAAAATATTAATATTAGTTTTTTCATTAAAATTGAAAGTTTGTTCCTATCATAAACATTATTGGGTTACTCTTTTTATAACCAACTGACTCACTTAATTTATCCCACGTTTTGTTGAATCTTACGTTAGTATTTAAAATAAATCTTTTAGTTATTTTCCAATCCATAGATGTACCATAATACAGGTCTAAATTGAAATCATCTACATATGCTAAATCGGATGAGGTACCATCTTTGAATACATGGTAGATATCACTCATGGCAAATACTTGAGGTGAAATATTAACTCTTTTTGTTTTTAATGTGTATGTGTACATCATCATACCTCTATAACTAATTTGACTCGATGCCGGCATAGTTGGATAAATTAAATCTAAAAAGTTACCATCTGAATCAACTGTATATTTTCCTTCCCACTCACCTTCGTATGTTCCCCAAAATGATTTTGATGCAATTACACTGTAACCAAATGTTCCAAACTTTTTAGTTCTAAACACATCGATGAATGATAGTGTAATGTCCTTTTGAAAATCAAAATCGGTTGAATAGAATGATTGTAATGTGGTTGTTCTTGTGTCCGTATTTCTACTAAAACCATATCCCACACCATAATAATTCCATATCGGATTTATTGATGATGAAAATGAATGTCCCCATTTACCATTTTTAGATGATTTACTATATCCTAAATTTAAGGTAGTGGACACTTGCTTTCCAATTATACCAACTGATAAGTTTGATGATGAAAGAACATCTTTTGAAAAATCAATATAAGATTCCAATATTCCCAAGTTATTCCAATCTCCACTTTCACCAAATAATTCTTTTGGTGATAATTGTAATGTATCGGGTTTTACGATTTGTGCGTTTGATACAAATCCAATTAAAACTAACGATATGATTAATAATAATTTTTTCACTTATATTATAAATTTAATAGTTTATTTTTCATCTCTGTGTGAAAAGCCGATTCAATTCTCCCCTGCAGCATATAGTTTCCTTTCCACTCACCATTAAATAACCATTTTTCAGTTTCAATATCATCTATTAGGTAAGCCACTTCTACATACACTTCATCTTCCATATATCGGAAACCATTATACCAGTTACTAGGAACTTGTTTAAAACACTTAACATTTACAATTTTATACTTACCAGTCTTTAATATGAAATTTTTCATTTCATCATATCCAAAATTAAATTCCATAATTTTTAATTTATTTTTATTTTTAACGACTGTCCACTTTGATTTACAGCTTCAGTATTACCCACCGAAATTAATCCCAAAACATTTGTAATATTTGATGTCTTAGTAAATTTCACTATGTATTCAGTCGTTTTATCCAACGATGTTGACCCATCGGTTATTAGTGACCCAACGTTCACGTATGTCCCTCTATTGGTTCCATAATTCATTGGGTTGCCTTTTGTTTTAAATTCAACATTTTCAAATTTTAAAATTGAATTATCATAATTTATTTGAAATTGAGTCCCCACTACGTTTTGTTGTAATGGGTCCAACGTAACATACGCATATATTACGTCTCCAACCATTTCGGTAATTATAGATGCGTTTATCTCATTCGCAACTGATGTACTCATAGTACTCATACTCATTGTTCTAATGGAATTACTTGCAATTCCACTTATCGATTGTTGAGCAGAGTGGGATAGATTGACATCACCCACCCAAGTTACATTCACATTATATGTGTTATTCAATGTACCGCTATTCAAATTAAACGGATACAAACTTCTACTTGCATTGAATTGTGTATTCCAATTAGATTTAGAAATACCGTCATATTCGGATTTACTATATAGTTTCATTAGGTATGTTAATGTGGAATATTGTGTTAATGATTGAGTACCTGTTAAATGTTGTAATAACTTATAGGTATCCGCTTCGTTAAATATACCATTACCGTCCACATCCGCGTTCATAAATTGGACACCCGACGTAAACTCTAATCCACTTTGATTTCCAAATAATCCACCATTCGATAACTCTTTAAATGCTAAGAATACATCTGACACAGTTACAATACTGTTATATAAAGTGTTTAAATCTGTTTGATTAGTATACGACAGGTCTATTCCGTGTTGTTTAAATGAGGTTGTTTGTTCAAATGATATACTACAAGCAAATGCGTAATCTGTGTTTGAACCATTCACATTTCTAATATATTGATTAAACGACGATGTACCGTCAGTCACCTTTGTTAAAATAGATGGAACACTATATTGAGCCCAACCATTTGCATCGTGAGATAAATAACTAACTGAACCATCATACACGTCTAATATTTTAACTTTTGTAACTGTTGTTGGGTCCACACTTCCAAATTGTCTCATATCAATTAACAACCTACTAACACCAACACCCATCCAAGTTGCGTTTGGATTTACATATGACCATTCTACCCCACCACCCGTTATTATCGGTTTAAATCCTGTATTAATCTTGTTTGTGTCCAAATCATTAGTGATATCAACTTTACCCAATCCACTTATTGCTCTTGATGTATTAGTTGTTACACCCCACATATTGTTTATGTATGTATTTGCTTTTGATGAAAATTTAGTTTCATCTACGTTACCACCAAAATCAAAATTAAATCGTGCAGTTAGAACTTCTCCATTTGAGTGGGTTACACTATTGGTATAAAATTCAGTAAATGTGGCATCATCTGGATTAGCCCAAGTACCATATTCAATTATGTATGGATTATTCCAATTGTTTGATAAATCGTTCCACGTTGATTGCCCACCCCAGTTTGTTACCGCGTAATCCTCACTATGATTACCACCATTTGGTTCACCGCCCGCCCAGTTGTTATAAACACCAGCTATATTTCCGGCAAGTTGTCCATTAGAGGTCTTCATTACAGTTCCCTTTTCAGGTCCCGCATCGATTACCCATCTACCATCAGTAACTTCATCCGTTGCTGCAAACCATACATTAGTTTGTGGTACATTAGCATATATAAAAGCGTTTTCAGATGCAGATGTTATTGTTACCAAATACCCTGTCTGTCCTTTGAATGTTGTTAGTAACGATGCCGCTCTAGCACCAGTATATGTTGTACCAATTGTTACGGGTTTGTAAAAATGTCCATTTACACCATTATAATAAAATCCCGTTGGGTTGATTGTTGCCGCAACCGATAATTTTACATTACCCTTTGTTGAACCCGTATTTACTTTCAAAGATGCTAACGCAGCATTGATACTTGCCATTGTACCCGTTACCACTAAACGAGTTTTGTTACCACTTAAAGTAAATCCACTTGCTGCGGTTAAACCCGTTGTTGTGTTTAATACGAATGTTGTACCTGTTGGAAATTCCACTAAACTGATTGAAGCTAAGAGAGTTGACGTTGAGTTAAAACCATTTAAAACAAATCCACTAGCATCTTGTCCGCTAGTGGATTGTGTAAACGACTTAGAGTCCGGAGCAGATACACTCTGTCCGAACCCTAAAAATGATGTTAATAAAAATAGTACAACAATTAGTTTCTTCATAAATTATTCAATCACTAAATTTATTTTCTTACCACCTCCGTCAATTGCGTCGGATAATACAAAGTAGAATAAACCAGCGGTATTTGTTAAAGTTGTTTTCGGTGTGAACACTAATGTGTAAGGTGTCCCAACCTTAATTCTTGCAGTTTTTTGTTGGTCGATAGAACCAAATGTTAACCTACCATTTTCATGTGTTGAAAAGTTAGTTATTGTAGAACCCGCGTCAAATATTACATTATCTAACGTTAATTTACTTTGGTCGTAATTCATTATAACTTGTAATCCGGCCAAATCCGCTTTAGTTAATGTACCTCTTAATATAACTTTACCGGTTTCTAAAGTTGAGGTTATACTTAATGTTGCATTCTCTAATTTTGGTGCATTATATGACATAGTTGTCATTGACATTGTTCTATTTAAACTACCAACCGTACCAGGATTAACTGAATTTGAATAATTTCCCGTTGATATTCTTGATGCAATTTCACTTGGTGATGATGAATGTGAGAAATCTAAATCTCCACCCCATGAATATACCATATCAACAGCTTGAATTGGTGTTGTTACTGTAGTTTTATATTTTGGTACACCATCCAACCAACTTTGATTTAATAAACCGGTTATCCATTTGAAATTAACAACACCATTCACAGGTGCGGCATTTGATGGTATAAGGGCACTAGGTGAAACGTCAATACCCATTACGTGTGCGAATAAATTATAAGAATCACTTTCACTAAAAGTTGTTTTGTTTTTAGTAATAAGACCTATATTTTTTTCTAATACAGGATAAGTGAAATAAGTACCATTACCACCAATATCAGTTTGAGATACACCTAAAAACGCTTTATATGCATCTGATACGGTAACGATGTTATTCATAAATGGTTTTTGTAATGATGCATTTACAAATACTGCAAATGAATCTCCAACCTTTACTTCTGTTGTGAATAACGCTTCGCCAGTTGCGTCTAATATTTTTGTTGCAATTGCTTGAGCCGTCCAATTAACTTCACCCGCGGTTGTTAAAGGTAATAAAGATACACTATGTGCCGATATGTCATATCCCGATGGAAACAATACCCTAACCTTAAATTGAGACGTATTACCAATGACGTTACTTAGAGATACTAATCCTGTTGATGTACTAACCGGAGATATATTTGCTCCCGTAGCGTCAATCGAATAAGATAAATCTAATTTGTGTATGTTAGTATATGAATCCAAATCCTTTATTACGTATCTTTGAGTTGCAATGTCCCCATCAATAGATGCGTCTGTTCTTTGTACGGTTAATTGACCAACACTCCAATTTGGATTCGCAGCATAACTCCACGGAGTCATTAGGTATTGTTCATATAGACTTATTGTTGGTTTAGTTGAATTTGGGGTAAAACTGTAGTTACTCCAATTAGTATAAAACGTTTGAACTGAACTACCTTGAGACCAAGTCGTATTAACATACGATAACGCTTTATTATTATATTGGTATCTTAACCAAAAATATCTTGGTGTGGTTGTCCCTTTAGCGACCGTATATTTAACTTGAATCGTGTCACCAACTTTATATGATGGTCTACTAACTATAGATTGATTAACCGTTAATTGACCGAATGAATAGAAAGATATTAAAAAAAATATCCCAATCGTAAGTAATTTTTTCATTTTATTTATTTTTATTTTTTATTTAAGAATGTTTTATTTATTAGTGACTCACAAGTTTTCTTTATTGCGGAAGAAAGGGCTTGTTGGTTTATTTTCCCACTACCCTCATCTGTAATTAAAGTTGATGTTGAAATTTCAGTACTTGATTCCTCTGCAACAGATTCCTTTATCTTTTTACCGTTCTTATCTGTTAAAAACCCTTTCATCACAACCAAAGTCTCCTCAACATCCGAATGGAAAACTGAGATGTTCCTTTTGGTTCTGTTTACATCAAAGTATAAAATTTCGGCACGGAAAATTAAATCCGCGTTTTCGGGACTCTCAACGATGATGAATTCTTTATCTTGTAAAATTTCCTGAAAGATGTTTTTACATCCAAAAGCCAAGTTTCGGTTGTTCGTAAGTCTACCTATCTTGATTTTATTCTCCACACCCGATACATACACAGATTCGGTCTCCTTTGTTGGTCTTAACACATCTACAAAGAATGCAAATGTGATAAGATACAACAAGGGCAGTAGAGATACATTTAATCTCTTTATTTTTGTCATATTAATAAATATCAAGAATCCGGCAACTCGCATAGTAAATTTTTAAAAAAAATACCAGTCTTTTCTTGTTTTTCTCGATACTTATTGTTATCTTTGTTAAAAGAAAGAAATTAAAAAAAATTCAATGAGACAATTTACACATACAATGTCGTTTACAATCTGTTCAAAATGGGCGGATGAAACTCGTATGTCTATATGTCTCGATGATACTGATGTAGGTTAAATTAGTTTAACTTAAAATATTAGAAAACCTCGGGACTTAAAAATCTCGAGGTTTTTTGTTTATGGGCCGGATGTCAATGGCAGACCACCTGATTTGCAATCAGAGTGAATGGGTTCGATTCCCAACGTGTCCACAGAATTGGAATATAGCTCAGTTGGTTAGAGCGTCATCCTGATACGGTGAATGTCGATGGTTCGAGTCCATCTATTCCAACATAAGGAGAAGAAGCTAACTTAGTAGAAGCGTCGGACTGAAAATCCGAAGGAGTTGGAGCGTAACCAACTTTCTCCACATAATGACCTCGTAGCTCAGTTGGTTAGAGCACATCACTTTTAATGATGGAGTCAATGGTTCGAATCCATTCGGGGTCACAATACACGGGTATGGTGCAACGGCAGCATACGGGTCTCCAAAACCCTCGATGGGAGTTCGAATCTCTCTACCCGTGCTAAATTTGAAAGTTATGAAAAAGAAATATGATATGCATTAGTTAAACTAATGTAAAATGAAAGAAGAAAAGGTAAAAAAAATGAAACAGATATGGGATTACTGTTTCATCTGTCAGAAAAGAAGTGGCAGTTGGTATTATGATTGTTCACCCAATAAAGTATGGGGAAGACATGGAAATGGAAAACCGATTTATTCCCACAAATACCGAGAATATAAATCTTGGAAACATAATAGAAAAACACAATGGAAAACAATGTAGAAGGATTTAAGTTAAAGGCCGAAGGTCAACTTATCCAAATAAGAGAAGAAAGAAAAAAAAGGGTAAAAGAGTATTGGGAAAATCTCCCAAAAATTAATACCCCAAGGGACGTACCTGATTTACCAAAAGTAGATATTCAGGAATGGAAGGATTATTATGTTCCAAAATTAATTGAAGCCGGAGCAATCCCTAAAAAGGACTTAGTTGAAGGCGAATATTATGTTGGTGAACATAGAAGAGCGGTTGTTGCTAAATGGACAGGAAAGGATTTTGTCTATAATAGAGAAAAGTTTGGGAATGTCTACGAAGACAAGTGTAACCATTTCGAGGATGACGACGGATTTGCGTTGTTCGTTCCAATTAGAATTGGTACCGAGGAAAAATATAAGCAAAATTGTTTATAAAAATGGTTTCATAGTTTAATGGAAAAACGTCTCGCTACGGACGAGATGATTGGGGTTCGAATCCCTGTGAGACCTCAAATAAGGTCAGTTTGGTCGTGGAGGCCGGTTAGTCTGCAAAACTAACGGAGTTGGTTCGATTCCAACATTGACCTCTGTGTTTATAGTGTTAATGGTTAGCACGTCAGATTGTGGTTCTGATAGTATGGGTTCAAATCCCATTAAACACCCCATATATTGCGGGCGGGAGGTAAGGTATTTCATTGGTCTCATAAGCCAACTTAATTCGGTTCGATTCCGAAGCGTCGCAACTATTTTTTATATGAAAAATGATATGTATATTATGAGTAATGTCAGAAAAAAAATATCACTATTATTACATATATAAAACAACAAACCTAATAAATGGAAAATATTATTATGGTATGCACTGTACCGATAACCTTAATGATGGATATATTGGAAGTGGTACAATATTAAAACGTTCTATTAATAAACATGGTAAAGAAAATTTTAAAACTGAAATTTTAGAATTTTTACCGAGTAAAGAAATGTTAATAAAAAGAGAAAAAGATATAATAAATGAAGAAGTACTAAATGACCCAAATTCAATGAATTTACAACATGGTGGAGGTGGTGGGTTATCTACCGACGAACATAGAAAGAAATTTCACGCAGCTGGAGGTAGGTCAGTTTGGATGATGTTCCACGATATTCATAGAGAAAGAATGAAAACTGATATGGAATATCGAGAAAAAGTTTTAATTAAAATTAGACCTAATTTAGATTGGACGGGTAAAAAACATAATGAAGAAACTAAAAAGAAAATGAGTGACCTTAAAAAAGGTACGTGTTATGGTGAAAACAACACTCAATTTGGAACATGTTGGATAACTGATGGTATTGATAGTAAAAAAATAAAGAAAGATGATGTTCTACCCGAAGGTTGGAAATTAGGTAGAAAAATGAAAAAATGAAAAAGAAAAAAGAAAAGGAATATAATTTCATTTATAAAACAACAAACGTATTAACGGGAAAATTTTATATTGGGATGCACTCAACCGATAATTTAGATGATGGTTACATTGGAAGTGGCACTCAATTGAAAAGAAGTATTAAAATACATGGTTTAAAAAAGTTCAAATTTGAGATATTAGAGTTCTTACCAAATAGGAAATCACTAATAGAAAGAGAAAGGGAAATTGTGAATGAGGACGTGGTTAGTAATAAGTTATGTATTAATTTAAAAGTTGGAGGTGAGGGTGGATTTGTTAACGAGGAACATAAAAAGAAGTTTAGGTTTGCAGGAAAACGAGCCTTAAAAATAAAGAGAAAAAAAGATTCCAAATAATTTGTTATACCGTGAATTATTATGTACCTTTATAAAAAAAGTATATGGCAACATTAGAACAGAAAGCAAGAAAAGAGAATGTAATTAAAAGATTGGAGTCTCAATTACAAAGTGGTAATAAAACAGAAAAGAAAAGTGTTAATACAAAAGTTTCACTTACCGATTCTGACATTAAAAGAATTAAAAAGGAACTTGACGTATTAAAGTCAAGAATCTAAAGATAAATCTTAGAATTAATTACTCTAAGACTGATGGGTTCGAAACCATCGGAATGATTATGGTGTATGGGGCACGGAGGCCGTAAATGGAGCTCAGGTTTAAGGTTCGAATCCTTTTTAGTCAACAACAAGTGACGACTGTGGTGTAACCCCACGGTATATAAATCCCAAAAGTTCCGTCTGACTCGCGAGGTAGGATGGTGAGGGTAGAGTTACCATAATCGGGGAGTAATTAACCCAATGAGAAAATGTAACCACCATTATAGAGATATATTGGTTATGATGTACAGAAGGGTACAAAAAACTTGTTATTTGGGATTGAGGTCAAGCGGTTAAGATGTCGCCCTGTCACGGCGCACGGAGCGGGTTCAACTCCCGTCAGTCCCGCAACGAGTGAGAGATACTCGGAAAGTTTGGTAACGTTCTTTCAAGATGTTATGGTTGTCTCCTACCACGGCCTTAAGAGGGGGTCTCGGAATATGGTCGTAACAAAACCACCGAGTATGTTTGACGTTTTAAGCGGTAAGACGCGTTGGGTTTTTCAATAGGAAAAACTGTGAATATCTACCTCGAAATAATCTCATCGGGGGTTTTTTAAATTAATAAAATGGAAAAAGTAATATTTGACGACGAAACACATTTAGTTAAAACGACTTTTGATTTGTCTAACACACAATCGGAATCTATTAAACTTTGTGAACGTATCGTTGAAACGTCACCAGTTAATTTTACGGACGCATATGCTTATAAAAAGAATATTGATTTAAATAAAAAATGGATTGAACATAAAATGGATACTGTTATTGATTTAGCAATTTCAAAATGTACCGAATTGTACGAGGAAAAAAATGTTAATTTTAATCACTTGTATGTTGATACGTGGGTTAACATTGTTAGAGCGGGTAAACCAAAACAGACCAATTTTAAAGTAAAAAATGAAATACAATTTCATAGTCATGTTGAACTAAATGAAGCTCAACAAGTTTTTAGACCTGACTACACATTTGTAATATATCTTCAAATGCCGGACAATTTGGAAGGTGATGATGGTGTTTTATTTGTGAAAGGGTTAGAAGATAAAATTTATTCGTATCTTCCTAAAGAGGGAGAAATTGTTATAATGGATGGTAACATTTATCACGTACCAAATTCAGCACCCAACTCAACAAAAGATAGGGTGGTTGTTGCGGGTAATGTGGGATTTACGTTCGACAAACAAACGAAAAGTTTGATATAATATTGGAAGGATGGCAGAGTTGGTCTATCGCGGCAGTCTTGAAAACTGTTGTACTGAAAGGTACCGTGGGTTCGAATCCTACTCCTTCCGCAAAATCGGCCATAAGAGGATTGACGAACAAGGAACGGTTTGTAAGTGGTTGACTGATGGAAAGACATCATTTTTGGCCCTGTCGACTATCGGTTAGGTCGCCAGGTTTTCATCCTGGAAAGTCGGGTTCGACTCCCGGCAGGGCTACTAAACATTATTAATATGAAAAAATTAATTTTATTATTGATTGTGATTATTTCAATGAGTGGATGTATAATGACACCCACTAGATTATCTATTCACGAAAGAAGATTATGGATACATCAAAACTATCCAAAAAAATATTACTATAAACAACATCCGAATCTTCAAGAGAGAACAAGACGTGGTAGAACATACACACCATACTTTAGACCGGGTAGATATTAAAATATTTTTTTTAACTATTGAGTTTTTTTATAATATTACGTATACTTATTAAACAATGAA
>Ga0247722_10000488_pt1 | contig 24355 bp, 17 predicted proteins | sample MSEWelMarce3H_FC_FD_189094 | JGI IMG/M metagenome (GOLD analysis project Ga0247722, IMG submission 189094) | Subsurface sediment microbial communities from gas well in West Virginia, United States - MSEEL Well Study Marcellus 3H_FC | ecosystem: Environmental > Terrestrial > Deep subsurface >... | reverse complement strand
AGAAGCACTGGGGGTTCCGCCCCCCAACGACGGCCGTGCGATTGGTTGCGCAGAGTGTGACGCTCTATTTGAGCCACCTATAGCACTGCTCATCGCCCCGCCCATCGCACCACCGTCGTGGGGGGGCGGAACCCCCGGCGGAACCCTGGTCATATCAAAAAACGGCGTTATCATATCCGCAGTCCCCTTACTAATCGGCATATACTTAATGATATCGTTGGCATGATAGAACAATTGCCTAGAGTTTTCCGGATTACGGCGCAGGAACATGAAGAGTGATAGACCCACGAAACCAAATGTCGCCATTTTAATCCATTTTTGATTGCTTTGAAACATCTTTATCAGATGCCCGTCATAATATGTATTCACGATGAGAACAGCGGTAATAATAAATACGATGTATTCGGTCTTTACCATTTCTTTGCGGTTAGGTTATATATAGCAGCGAATAAATCATCGAGCGTATAAGTGTTCATTTTCTCACTTATCTATTGTGATAATAATACGCCGCATATCCCATCCCTGCCAACATCAATATATAAACGAGCTTCTCTCGATACTTCAATTCTTCCAGTATTTGTATTGGTTTCGGGCGATAATGCAGATAATATCTCTCCAGAGCATCATGTAAAGGCAGCTCATCCTTCATGAGAATAACATTATATCGATTATGGATGAAATGAACCCATCGAATAAATGAATCGCGGCTGTCTAAATAGGGCGTAATCGGATATTTACTCAAGAGTCTCTCGAACTCCGACGACATTTCCGGGTCAGGAATTAGCATCGAGAAATTCTGGATAAAGTCATAGTATTTTTTCCGGACGACGTCATTTACATGGTCTGGATAATTTACGGCAGTCGTCATTAAAAAGAACCAGTAATGCGGCCCCCATATCTTTGCATCTAGTTTCATTAAATTTGCCTATAATGAAACGACATAAAAACAATAATAGAAATACGATAAGCGCATATTGAAATGGAGGAGGAGGATGCTGGAATCCAGGTTTCAGTATTTACAAAAGAACCAGACCACGAACTTGAAAATAACGCAGAAGTAGTAAAAACAAACAATCCTAAATCTGCATTATCCTATCTAGAAATTAGTCAATTACGAACAATAAATAACAAACAATCATTATCTGCTAGTGTGAACGCCGGTGCAGGAGCAGGAACCGCAAACATAGGAGGAGGTTATCGAAGTAAAGGCGCAGCCGCTACAGTGGATACAAATAAGTATTTCTGTAATAATTGTAATCGAACAAACCATGTTTATAACAATTGTCGCGCACCTATTACGAGTATTGGCGTAATTGCATTTCGATGCGGTGAAACCGGACCTGAATTTCTAATGATACGACGCCGCGACTCATTCGGGTTTGTCGATTTTATACGTGGCAAATATTCTCTTAATGATGAAGCGTATATCCAGCGCATTATCGATGAAATGACGATGACCGAAAAGGAAAATCTGATGCGTCTTACATTCGAACAATTATGGCGGTTATTATGGGGCGAATATACGCGCGGAAGTCAATATAAAAACGAAGAACATATTTCATTTGAAAAATACCGGCAGGTGTTGGGCGGAATACGAACGAAGGACGGGCGCGTAAAGACGCTTCATCAATTTATTGAAGAATCGACCACCCGATGGACCGAAACAGAATGGGGATTTCCAAAGGGACGCCGGAATTATAATGAAAAGGACCTTCCATGTGCATTAAGAGAATGTCTTGAAGAGACCGGATATGATATCACAGCGGATAATGTAATACAAAACATCGCACCATTCGAAGAGATATTTATGGGGTCGGATATGAAGTGTTATAAACAGAAGTATTTTCTCGCGATGGTAGATTTAGATAAGAAGCCGAAAAAGGCGCACGACATCATGGAGGTAGGTCTCATGAAATGGATGACTTTCGACGAGTGTATTCAAACGATACGACCTTACAATTTAGAAAAGATCGGGATCGTTCGTAAAATCAATAACATATTATCCCGCTATCGCATATTTTAACCTTATAAAATCCTATTTATAAGTCCTTTTTATTTCGTGTAGATATATAAAGGACTGTTTATTACTAATAATAGATAAGTGATAGTAATGGCAGAAGAACAAGAAAATGTCCCAATAGAAATAAACATTGCTCCAGCGGCCGCCTCCACCACCGCGCCGGCGTCTCCTCCTCCTCCATCCGTCGCATCCGTCGCTGCAGCTGCTCTTGCGGTCATGCCTGATAAAAAGCCGGCACGCAGTATAAAACCTCTACCAAAAAAAAGTGCTGTAGCTGCAGCCGCTGGAGGTATTCCGGGTCCGCAATCCAAATCCCAAATCGTATTAATGAAAAAGGAACTCGAAGATGGTCGCAGACGCCTTAAACCAGAAGAACTCAATAATCCATTTAGTAAAGACTTCAATAAGTTACTCTTGAAAAAGGAATTGCTTGAACGAGAGATGACATTACACGATATTGGAATGTTGCCTTTTGATAGCGACGATGAGCGCGAAGGTGCAGCTGCAGCTAAAGGTCTTTATCCAACCCTAAACGACCCAAATTTTAATACCAAAATAGCCCTTCGGAAAGAGTTTTTCGATACCAAGATGGATGTAGATAATACGAAGAGTGTGGAAGAAGAGGCGGAAGTATTATGTAATGCACAGATTGAACTCGCGCCGAACCAGCAATTCGTCCGGAACTTTCTCTCGGTAGAGACACCTTATAACAGTTTGCTTTTATACCATGGTCTAGGTACCGGAAAGACGTGTTCTGCGATCAGTGTGGCAGAAGAGATGCGCGATTACATGAAACAGATGGGAATAACGCAGCAGATTATCGTGATTGCATCACCGAATGTCCAGGAGAATTTCCGGCTTCAGCTCTTTGACGAACGCGAACTTCGAGAGATTGAACCAGGCGTATGGAATATCCGCGCATGCACCGGCAATAAATTCATCAAGGAAATAAACCCGATGAATATGAAGGGATTGACGCGTGACAAAATCATTAAACAAATCCGGCGGTTAATTTCGTCGCACTATTTGTTTTTTGGGTATAACGAATTCGCAAATTATGCACGAACGCATGCATCCAGTATCGGAATTTCGCAAGATGACGCGGTAATACAGGAAGTCCGGCGCAAGACGGGGGTGTCAGCTGCGGCAGGCGCGGCCGCTGCCTCATTCAAAAAAGGTCGTAAATCCGCGGCGGATATTGCCAAAGCGGCCGAAATTGATACATTGGCTATCGAGACGCTGTCGGTTACAAAGTTGCGTAAATTGTTCGCAAATACGCTGATAATTATTGACGAAGTTCATAATATTCGTATCACTGATGATAATCGGGATAAACGTGTGGCAAAGATATTATTTCAAATCGTGCAAAAGGTGAATAATGTGCGCCTTTTGCTTCTATCTGGCACGCCGATGTATAACAGCTACAAGGAAATCATTTGGCTGATAAACTTGATGAACTTGAATGACCGCCGTGCGACCATAGATATCGCGGATGTCTTTGATGAACGGGGAAATTTCCGTTTGGATACGGATGGTCGAGAGACCGGGAAGGAACTTCTTATTCGGAAAGCGACTGGTTATGTTTCATTTGTTCGTGGTGAAAATCCATATACCTTTCCGTATAGGATATACCCGAGGGAACACTCGCCTGCATTCTCACTTCTTGAGCGCATACATGGCGGCGGTGGATATCCACGGACCCAGTTGAACGGGCGACACATTGACCAACCCATCGAACATATTGATGTTTATATGACACAAGTCGGTGATATTCAAGAAGCGGCTTACCGTTTCATTATCAACGACATGAAAGCTATGTATATTTACAAGAAGACTGCGATGGTTCGGCGGAAGAAGTCGGCAGCGGCAGCGGCAGCGGAGGCCGAAACTGGCAAAAGCAAAGGTAAAGGCAAAAAGGCCGCTGCTCGGGGCGTAGCCGCTGCAGCTGGTGGTGATATAGATGAAACCACAGTTGTTGAGGCGGCCGATTTTCCTTCTTTTGAAAATATGGATACGATTGGATATGCAGCCGTCCAGAAACCTCTTGAAGCTTTGAATATCGTATATCCGCATCCATCTCTTATCGAATATATAAATGACCCGAATGACGAATTCGATATTGCGGCATGTATCGGGAAAGAAGGATTGCGACATGTTATGTCGTATGAAGAGGTCGGTAATCCACCTATGCGTTTGAATTTCGAATATCGTCCAGAATTTATACGCGCATTCAAATTACCAAACGGCGAAACTACGACGAAATCATCATCGCGGATTTTCGCGCCAGATAATATTGGGCGTTATTCTGCAAAAATCAAGAATATATGCGATAAAATCATGATTAGCGACGGTATTATTCTCGTATATAGTCAGTATATTGATGGCGGAGTTGTACCGATTGCACTTGCATTAGAAGAGCTCGGTTTTACGCGTTACAGCGCTGCCGGTGCAGATTCATCGCTTTTTCGTAGCAAACCCACACAAAGCATCGACGCGATTACGATGCTCTCCCAACGCCAACACAATTTTCTTTCCCAGGCTCAATTTCCTAGCCAACCATTCCGTCCAGCGCGGTATTCTGTAATTACAGGTGACCCCACGATTTCACCGGATAACCTACATGAACTGAAAGCACTAACCAGCGAAAATAACACAAACGGCGAAATTGTGAAAGTTGTCATCATATCTGTCGCCGGAAGTGAGGGTCTCGACTTTAAAAACATTCGACAGGTCCATATTTTGGAACCGTGGTATAACATGAATTTGCTCGAACAAATTATAGGTCGCGCCATCCGCAATTGCAGTCACAAGCGTCTTCCATTTTCTCAGAGGAACGTGGAATTATATCTCTACGGAAGTATGCTCACAAACCCAGACATCGAGGCGATTGACCTTTATTTATATCGCCTATCCGAATTTAAAGCCGTAAAGATCGGTGCAGTATCCAGAGTTCTCCGAACATCTGCGGTGGATTGTCTTCTGAATGTCCAGCATAATACGCAAACAGCCGCACAATTAAATCAGGTTGTTCAGCAAAATCTCTCGTCACGCAAACAAATAAACTATCAAGTTGGCGCACGCCCATATTCTGCTTTGTGTGATTATATGGAACGTTGTGAATATGTTTGTCGTCCGACATTCTCCAACGGACGACCGATTCAAGAACAGAACGAATTGTATGGAATTGGCGATGACAGCGAAAGCGAAAGCGAAAGCGAAAGCGAAAGCGGCAGTGCAGAAGCACGGCAACGTAGTGAGGTTCGTATGGACACATTTAATGAGAAGTTTATGTCGATGAACTTGGATAAGATAATCCATAAAATCCAGGATTTATATAAAGACGCATTTTTTTACAAGAAGACCGGCCCTAACGGAATTATTGCACATGTAAATGCGGTTCGTCAGTATCCTATTGCACAAATTAATCTTGCTCTTACACAAATGGTCACCGACTCAAACGAATATGTAAATGACAAATATGGCAGACTGGGACGTATCATAAATGTTGGCGATTATTATCTGTTTCAACCGACTGAACTCACCGATAAGCGCATTAGTATATACGAACGAAGTGCACCAGTTCCTTATAAGCATACCGCCATAGAATATCCTCTTCCAGAAAATATAACAGAAGATTATTTGGGGTTTCTGTCAAAACCGGCGTCGACTGTTGTCCCGAATAAGAAGGTAGTTGAACGACTGGCATTAAGTTCCGCTGCCGCAGCCGCCGCTCCAGTACGTGCATCAGATGCACAATCTCCAGAGGCAGAACAAGTACATGTGCCCGAGCCAGAACCCGAGAGTGTAAATAAAGTAGAAAAAATTATAACTACATTATCAATTACATTTGATACTTGTAAAACCGTATATGAAAAACCAACAAAAGAACAAGAAGAATGGTATTATTATTGTGGTAAGGTCATCAATAAAATATCTCAAACAGAAGAATTTCATATTACGCAAGAAGAAGTACATGAACTTGTCATCGACAACCTCTTGGAACATTTACTGTTTGAAGGCAGTATTATCTTATTAAACTACTTGTATCAAAAGAATAATTATTCTATGAATATAGTCGCGGCGGGCGGGGGTGGAGGTATCCAATTATTGACACCATTTGAACGAATGTTACTAAATTATTATTCACAACAGGTGATACATCGACCTCTGGTAGGACGAAGAGCCGCCGCCGCTGCCATAACTTCCGCGGGGACCACTTCAGACAAAATGCCAGAAGACAAAGGTATGTTGTTGTTTGATAAAAAAAATGAAGATCTATATGTTCTGGTTGTTTTACGGTATGAAACACGAGAATGGGTGATTGCAGAACCAGAAGATGATAATGAATTCGAAGTTCTTTTAGGCAAAATCCAAACAGAACAGATACAGCGTATGAATATGATTATCGGGTTTATTTCGTTATTCAAGATGGAATATCTAGTCTTCAAAGCTAAAGTGATGTCAAAGAAGCGCGATAAAGGCGCGCGATGCGACCAATCCGGTAAAACAGACGCAATCAGTATAATTAATACGATTTTATCGATGAATCCGGCGACACGAGGTGACGATTATAAACTCACTACTGAAAATACGAAACAGCGAACCCAAAAGGAATTGTGTGTTTTTCAAGAGTTTTTATTGAGGGTGTTTCAAAGAAAGAGTATCAACGGACGCAAATGGTTCTTCACGCCATGCGAGGCTTTATTGTGCGATATCGAGAGATTACACATAGAGAAATAAAGTATAATCGTATAGTAATATACAGTAGTAATATACAGTAGTAATATACAGTAGTATTCATTTACAATATGATGAGTATGGCAAAATTCGCATCATCCACGAAGACTGTACAATCCGCACCCAAGTTAGGTATTTATACCACAATATTACTAACCCGTAAATTAGAGATTCCATTCCGCATTATTGGGCGTAATGTAAAAGATACGCTGGAACATATTCTCTCGAAAATCGTAGAAGGAAAGTGTATGGCGGAGGGTTTTATTCGTCCTGGAAGTGTGAAAATCCTTACATATTCAAACGGATACCTCTATGGTAAAAATGCAATATTTGATGTAGTATATGAATGTGAGTCATGCTCACTCGTCGAAGGTGTCGTGTTTTCATGTGTGATTAAAAATATAAGTCTTGCCGGTATTCGTGCATCATTAAATGAACCCAAGTCACCTGTTACCATTTTTATTGCGCGCGATCATCATTATGACCGCGCCGACTTTACGCGTCTACAAGAAGAAGAAGAAATTCGCGTTAGGGTGATTGGCCAAAGGTTTGAAATCGGTGATGACACCATATCCGTAATTGGGGAGTTGGTGTAATAATACCAACCTGAATAATATTACATTTCTTGTAAATGAAAATGTAATATTATCGGAAAGTGATATCGCAGATATAGGGTATAACTAATGTTTATGAAGTTCGTTGATAGTTTCGATTAGCTTACTTTCACAAAGATTAAATGATAGATTTTCTAGAACATAATCACGCGGTTTATATGAATCCAAATTAGATAAAAATAATTCGAATTTACTTTCTAATTCAGATGGTTTATGAAAATATTCGCCACACCTTTGATCCCAATAAGGAATTGTAATTGCCGGAATGTCATTATAATTTGGTCCTATTTCTTGATTCATGGAAGTAACACTCCAAACAAATAACGGCACGTCGCATGATAACGCTTCTTCTAATGCGAAACCTTGACTTTCATGTATTCCAACCCATACACCATATTTTGCGTGTCGTAAATATTCCAAATATTCGTCTTCGTTATATCGTTGGTTGTAACTAAAAATCTTGAACTCAATATTGCGCCTTTTCAAAAATTCTACGACTGCTGTTATATCGCGGTGGTGTCTTGATTTCGTATATAAAAACACTTTCGCCTTATCTTGTCTTGGAATATGATTCATAGGTTTGAACCGTTCTGTATCTACGCCAAACGGTATTGCCATTATATTTAAATCTTTACAAATTGCCTGATCCCTTATTTTATATGTTTTCCATGCTTCTACAGCCCATTTTGATGGTTGAATATATATTGATTTTGGACCTTGAATCATTTCAATCGCCGTATGATCATCCGGAAATACCGAAAAATGTGGGCCAAATACAAATGTACAATCACGATATTTTTTTACATCGATTGGCTGGGATGGACTGTATATGGCGTCATATTGTGTTAATTGGTCCTGTGGAATATCGGTAATATTCTTTACTTCAGTGATACTAATATTTTTATAATTTTTAATTGAATGTAAATTTTTGTGGTGTAAGCCGCCGACAATTAAAACCTTCTTCATAAAATATAATAAGTTAAATAGCAAATAATATAAATCTATTTATATTATTTGCTAATATAATAGATTTATATCGGTTTCATGGATCGTATCTTCATGTGTCTTCACTGTCAAGAACCATTTGTGATTGCCCACAAAGACTTTAATTGTCGGATTTTGCGACATGGCGTATATAAGCATAACATGCAACCCATAAACCCTCATGCGAGTAAAGAAGAATGTGAAGCGTTACTACGCGATGGAATGATATTTGGTTGTGCAGGTCCGCTTCAAATCGTCGAGAAGGTCGTCGGTGAAGGTGAAGGTGAAGGTGAAGGTGAAGGTACGGCAGGACCTGGATATGATATTATCATATGTGATTACATTTGATTACATTTGATTACATTTGATTACATTTTACACAATAAAATTGATACCGATATAAACATATTTATAGAAATGATATAGTCTTTGTTATTCATAATGGCGTCTACACCTGCGCAGATGAATATGAAACAAACCAAAATGATCCGTCCAAAATCAAAAAAGAAAACACCCGAACCCGAAATTGAAGTGGTATCTCTATCTCTAGCGGTTACAGAACCAGAACCAGAACCAGAACCAGAACCGGAAACCGAACTTGAAGCCAACGCTTTTGCTGCTGCACCATCCGCCGGCAACGATTCAGCCCACGACCAATACTGTGACCCCGAACTATTTGTAAAACGAAAAATCAAACGCACTATCACAGTTCCATTCTATAAAATAACAAAGGCTGTGAATATCACGCAGTTACTAAGAAGTGAACTTGCAAAGAGCGTGGAAGGGCGGTGTTCGATCGAGGGGTATATCTCTCCGAACTCAATATCGATATGCTCACATTCATGCGGAACGCTATCTGCTGCAAACATTCATTTCGACATCACCGCGGATTGCCTCATTTGTTTTCCAGATGAGCACTCTATTATCAAATGTGTTGCGAAAACTATAACCCAAGCAGGAATCCGCGCAGGTGCTAGAGATTTGCAACAAGGTCATGTATCACCAATAGAGGTATTTCTCTCGCGCGATATGAATACTCAAACTCATGATTTATTCTCTCGAATTGAAGAGAATGATATCTTGACGGTCGAAATTATTGGACGCAGGTTTGTATTACACGACACTCATGTCACGATAATTGCTATGTTGTTGGACGCAGTTTCGCCATGAATAAAACGAAAGGGTATAAAGTTTCGCCATGAATAAAACGAAAGGGTATAAAGTTTAATCATTATGAAAATGTAATATAATGTCGGGCGCCTCGGTTTCTTTTTATTCTCATTCTTCTACTGCAGTTGCGAGTCTTACAGCGATGAATGAAATTCAAACGATTGCGCAGCAAGTAGAAGCAAAAACTAATTATTTGATGTCATTAAAGGACGGGATTGAAAATATGCCGGTTGTTCATCAAATTGAAATTTTGCGGATTTTAAATGCAAAACATACCCAAATCAACGAAAATAAAAATGGTGTGTTTGTCAATATTTCCAAATTGAATAATGACCTTTTGCAGGAATTGTATGATTACATGACATATGTTATAAACCAGGAGAAACAATTAAGTGAAATCGAAGAACAGAAACAAAGTCTCACGAAGGAGTTTTTTGACAATAAAACGCATAAAGATAATTAGTTAAATAATATAGCACACGATGACAGGTATAATTCCTTGTCTGTATAATTCTTTTTCATTTACAGTTGAAAATATAGTTGGAGGCGATATAATATGTTACAAATCACAATATGTACGGGAGCAAGCTAAATCAGTACCTGCGGCGGTGTATATTCCACCTTTGTCAGTTGAACCCACCGACAGTGACAGCGACAGTGACAGTGACAGCGAATCCGTTATTACTAGCGATAGTGAACTAATGACGACGCATGGTCCGACAACGCAGATGACACCACCATCCGCATCGGTCGCATTTCACCCAGACATCATGACACCTTACGGATATGCAACATCTGGTTCAGATTCCATTTTATGGGCAGCATATATTATGATATATGGTGTTGAAAAGTATGAAACGATTGAAAACCAATACATCGAGTCAAACAGATTTAAATATGAGTTAATCGAAGTGTTGCGACAGAACAAACCAATATTGAAAGCAAATAAAATCAAACTCAACGCAACAGAAGAATGTCTTGTCCATAAACCGTTTATCGCATTAGAGACACTACATGCGGTTGCGGTGTGTAAGTCGCTTTCGGTGTGTATTGTTCAGGATCGAAAGTATTATGAAATTGCCAATGGCAGCAGCGACGGCGGCGGCGGCGCGTTTATTATTGAAAAAATAAAGGGGAAATACGTATTATATATTGCACCGAATAAGCTGAATTTGGATTACCTCGCATATATTCGTATGAAATATTGGTTGATGGAGAGTATATCTGCACCGATACGTCCCATATCGGCCTATAAGTTACAAGACCTTGTCGATATTTCACAAAAACTGAACTTACCGGTGGTGAATGTGATTCCGGGAAAATTTGGGTCTATGGGGACTGAAAAACGTAAGACAAAGCCGGAGCTATATGAAGGTATTGTAATGTGTATATAGATCATTTGAAACGCCCATTATAATTGTATTTCTTACTACGTTGAAAATACAACATGAACACATTAAGCAATTATAATACAAGCAATAACAATGAGAATAAATGAGGTTGCTTCGCATCTCGTTAGAGAAACCTAGCGTAATGTGTGAGATACAAAATCAAACAAATCACATTACAAAGCTACTCATTTCGTCCTTCACCAGCAGTTGACTGGGTTAAGTTGGACTATCGTAAGGTGAAATTCCTTACCATTGATTTTACAGGAGGAGTAATCTTCCAACCTTATTTCATTACGTTCCAATCAATATAATAAACTTTGGCGTTTCAACTGAGAAAAGGTGTAAAATTGAACTATATATATGATTAATGTATAAATATTATATCACAATCATATATATACAATGCGGAGAAACCGAAGTGTTGCCGATAAACAATCAGAGTTTTCAAATATTGTAAAAAACTATTTAGACGGCATCATCGACAAGACAGATGGCACCCCTGAGTTAGAAGTCCGTTTTGGAACACGAGGAAACCAAGCAACGACGAGAGAAAACTTTGACGGGGTCCTTCAAAAGCTACTTGCATCAGGGTTTGCATTCGCGAAGAAGAACGCGTACTCTCTGAAAATCCAGAATGAATTCATAGACCAGAAGACCGGGCAGACGAAGTTGTCTCTTATACGTGCCGAAATCCATGGTATCAACGATGTCCAGAATTATTGTAAAACGAATACACCCGATGAAAAATATGTCCTATTTACGCAGAAAATGTATGCGAAGACCGCGAGCAGCGGGAGCGGCATCGGCAGCGGCAACGGCGAATCAATACACCCAGTCATATTTGATGATTTCAATTTCAAGGTGAGCTATCAACGCGAAAAGCGTATTGCAAATACATCAACACTAGCGAGGTCTATTTTGAAATCATGGAATGACAATAAGAAGACGTTTCGGTATATCAACCGAAGCACATTAACCCATCCGGATTTCCCTTTTCAAATCGATATGAGTGTTGTGAAGGAGTCTCATAAGGACCAAACAGGTTATATCTCTGCATCTACATTTGATGCCGCGAGAGTTCTTGACAGCCCTATACGCTATGAAATTGAAATAGAGGTAATAAATGACCTCGTCGGGCCAGGGACCACGTTCAATCACCCCAAACATCTCTTGGATAACCTACGTAAAATGATTAAGATTGTAATGTCGGGATTTCAAGGAACGAATTATCCAGTTTCTTTATCGGAAATGCGAGGAATTCAACGACGATATTATGAACTATTATATCCGGAGGAAAAACAAGGAGACGACAGCCACAGCGATGACGAAGGCGACCGTGACCGTGACCGTGACCGTGACCGTGAACGTCGTGAAAGAACCGGCGGTGCAGGTAAAGACGACGAGAGAGAGCGCGAGAGAGAACGTGAACGCGAAAATCGCGAGAAAGAGCGTGAGCGCGAACGAGAACGCGAGTTAGGTGCAGGCCGAAGCAGTTTTCAGCTTCGTTCCAAGCATTTTATCGGACCATGTTCTTATACACTTCAAATGCAGAATATTCGCCCGATTGACTCAGATTCAAAGGCACCTAATATTCGTATAAATTATTCGGTTACAGAGAAGGCCGATGGTCAGCGAAAACTCCTATTTGTAGCGCCAAAAACAGGCCATCTATATCTTATCGACCAAAATATGAACTTCCAATTTACTGGTGCGGTGTCTTTGAATACGAAATTACACAATACTCTCCTTGATGGAGAACATATTCTACATAACAAACGCGGCGATTTCATCAACTTGTTCCTCATCTTTGATGTTTATTTCGTTCATAAGGCGGATGTTCGTTCACGAATGTTCTTTCCGATGCATGAAGATGAAGTTCTCACCAATTTTCGGCTACCTCTGATGGAGAGCGTTGTCAAGAACCTTCAACTTAAATGTGTATCCGGCGGCGCAGATTCATTACCACCTATTCGTATTGAAACCAAGAAATTCGAAATTGCTAGTTCTTTGTTGTTAGGAAAAACCATATTCGATTGTTGCGCGATTATATTGCGTAAATCGGAAGAACATCAGTTCGAGTATCACACCGATGGTTTGATATTTACGCCTATTGATTTTGGTGTTGGAAGTAATGTGCGAAATGATAATACTGTAGCGGGGCCCTTATATAAATCAACTTGGGACTATTCATTCAAATGGAAACCCGCTCATATGAATACGATCGACTTTCTTGTTACAACGAAGAAAGGCGATGACAGCGAAGACCTTGTCAGTAATTTATTTAAAACCGGCGTTGATATGTCGCGATGTATGCAAATACAACAATATAAAACGCTGGTATTACGCGTCGGTTATGATGAGCGAAAGCATGGATACTTGAACCCATGTGTTTCGGTGATTGAAGGCGTCGGGGGTGGCGGTAATAGTAGTAGCGAACACGGTGATTCATATAAACCCGCGCCATTTTACCCAACGTACCCATATGATAATGACGCACATGTTTGCCATATTATGTTGCGCCCAGATGAAGCCGGTGTTAGTCAAATGATGACAACCGAAAATGACATCATTCAAGATGAAACAATCGTTGAATTCAGTTATGATGAAACGCAACCGGTGAATTGGAGATGGTCAGCATTACGTGTTCGCCATGATAAAACCGCAGAATACCGTTCAGGCGGTAAAAACTACGGCAACGCATATCACGTCGCAAATAATAACTGGCATTCCATCCATAATGCACTTACACCTGAAATGATGATGACAGGTGAAGGCATTCCCGATGAATTGTCGAATAACGACGTATATTATAATCACGTAGAGTCAGGTAGTGGTGGCGGCGGAGGTATTGATATTGGTCGTGGTACGAAAGTCCGAACCCTCACAAAGGGAATGCGCGACTTTCATAATTTATACGTCAAACGCAAACTCATCATGAGCGTCGCCCGCCCAGGGCATTCACTTATAGACCTTGCAGTCGGAAAGGGCGGTGACTTACCAAAATGGATTGCAGCCAAGCTCGGCTTTGTTTTCGGTATTGATTACTCGAAAGATAACCTGGAGCATAAATTCGACGGCGTTTGTGCGCGGTATTTGGATTTAAAAAAAACGAAACGCAATATTCCCGACGCGATATTTATTCATGGAGACAGTAGCAAGGAAATCCGGAGTGGTCAGGCTGCAATCAGCGAGAGATACCGCCTCATAACCCGCGCGATATTTGGAGAAGGTGCAAAAGACGCGAGTTTATTAGGTCGGGGTGTTTATCCGCATTACGGTCATGGCGCTGACGGTTTTGATATCTGCTCGGTTCAGTTCGCAATCCACTATTTCTTTGAAAATATAATAAAGGTGCATACATTCCTTCAAAATGTGGCCGAATGTACGAAATTAGGTGGGTATTTTATAGGGACTTGCTTTGATGGTGCTCGCATATTTCAGGCCTTATCGCGTCTGGAAAGCGGGTCGGAGTTGAGTATCCTGTCCGCTTCGTCGGAATCTTCAGCTGCATCATCGTCCGACCCGCAGAAGATGTGGTCGGTTCGTAAGAAATATCATCAGACAGAATTTGGACCAGATAGTAGTAGTATTGGATATGAAATCGAGGTGTTTCAAGATTCAATCAATAAGGCGACGCGCGAATATCTCGTGAATTTCGACTACTTGACGCAACTTCTTGAAAATTACGGTTTCGACCTTGTAACTCCTGAAGAGGCTGAGACGACGCTTACAAATCCTATGCCGGACGGAACATCGACATTCGAAGGAATGTATCATCAAATGGAAATCGAGTGTAAGAAGAAACGCGAAGAAGGCAGCGGCGATTTCGGCGGCACTGGTGCCGGATGGGAGCGACGATGCCAACAAGAATACGGTTCGGCATTATATATGTCAGCAGAAGAGAAGCAGATTTCATTCTACAATCGTTATTTCATATTCCGAAAGAACCGAAATATTAACGCGAAACAATTAAAGAATAGCTTCTTGAGTTACGCTGGATTGCAAGACGAACAACACAGTGCGTCATCGACGATGGATATGGCGGATGAAGCTATGGAGCATATTGCACTTGAAAAAATAGCGAAAGCATCTCGACCGATAGATGTTGCATCCAAACCTGCAATCGCAGCACGTATTCTTGAGGAACAAAGGGATAAGGCGGTGGCGGCAGCTGGAGAAGCAAAGGCCACGTCTTCTACTGCTACTACACTCAAAATCAAACCAAAGCCGAAAAAAGTTACTGTAAAGGCGGCGGCGGCACCCGTTGAAGAGGATGCCCCATCAGCACCCATCGAACAGTTGGAGAAAAAAATACAAAAACGAACAAAGAAAGCTAAATCATCTGAAGCAAGTTCTGGCGTTGGCGCGGAGGCAGCAGCAGGAGCGGGAGCCGCACCGGTTAAACCCAAGCGCCAAACGAAGAAGAAAACGGACTTATAAACATTTTCAGAGTAAATATAATCGATATTCATGTTTAAAAAATCGCCCAAGAATTGTTTTAAACCTGTATTACCATCTAGTGTTAGTAATGCTTCATCTTTTATAACCGGAGGAGGCGGAGGGGCGACGGGTGCCGTAGCAGAACCCGAAACAGAACTGCATAAATTGGCCAACGGACCAATTTTGTCATATTTTAATCATTTTTTATTACCACAAATTGACATAATACTAGGTCTGTGTGGAGAGTATATCCCACTTGAAATGAATGTTATGTGTCATTCTGATAATAAAGATGTTTACGTATCATCATCCATTTATGCGCATTTATGTGATATAAAACATCAGATTGAACAATATCAAGACACATGGGATAACATTAAAAAATTCACAAACCCATATGAGTATATTCATTCAAATATTACCGTAAATAAAACAAATATCAGCAAACTACGACCATTATCGCGTTCATTTTACAAAATGATTGAAATCATCAAAAATAATAATCTTCTTTCGCAATACAATCATACATTAGTTCATCGTCCAGACTATAAAATGGGAATAAAGACGTTTCATCTTGCAGAAGGTCCTGGCGGGTTTATAGAAGCGATATCATATTTGCGAGGGTTGGATTATCAGCGTGCGCGCGAGAATACTGATACTGATACTGATACAAATACAGAACCCGGTTCTGAAACAACCGTATCACCCATTCAAATTCTTAAGCGGAATACAGAATTTCACGATGAATATATGAAAGAACAAGAGTATTTAAAAGTATCACGGCGTATATTTGAACATCAAAAAGAGTCGTTGTCGTCGTCGTTATCGAGTAATATCCACAGTACTGCAGTGTATGGTAATGACCGTTATTATGGAATGACCTTAGTGAATGATGACCCGATATGTCCTGGATGGAAGAAAACGCGAGCGTTTCTCGATAGTCATCCTAATGTTATTATTGAAAATGGCGCGGATAAAACAGGTAATTTGATATCAGTAGAAAATTACCTGTATTGTGCAGAAAAATATAAAAACAAAATGGATATTGTTACTGGTGATGGAGGGTTTGATTTCTCGGTGGATTTCAACCATCAAGAAGGTATGGCGACACAACTTATATTATGTGAAGTATTTTATGCACTAGCAATTCAGAAATATGGGGGGACATTTATATTGAAAATATTTGACGTATTTCATAAAACGACTGTGGACATCTTGTATATTTTGAGTTATTACTATCAAAATGTATCGATTACGAAGCCATATACGAGCCGGGTTGCAAACTCTGAGAAATATGTTGTATGCCAGGGGTTTAAAATAACAGATTCAACATTAATCATAGAGCAGTTTGCAAGCATGTTTCCTTTAATGCAATCAGAGAATGTAGGAAGCGGCGGCAGCAGCGCATTATCTTCACTACTTCCATTCGAACATGATCTATATTTTTTAAATAAGATAGAAGAGATGAATGCTATGGTAAGTTTTCAGCAAATCGAAAATATAACATCGACTTTGTCCATTATAACGAATCATCGAAATGCGGAAAAACTAGAACAATATAAACGAGCGAATGTAAATAAATGTATTGCTTGGTGTGAAAAATACGATATACCTTACCATCTTCATCACGCATCCTTTCAGTCAACAAATATTTTTCTTCACAAATCAATAACTGCTTCTGCTTCTGCTTCTGCTTCTGCTTCTGCAGCTACGTCTTCCTCTACGGTTACAGCACCTGCAGCCGTTTCAACAGCATATAACCAATAAAAACGGTCTAAATATATATTAGAATGTATGGTAATATACGAATAATGCAAAGCACTTTACAATTCATCGCAGGACAATTAAAAAAACCGAGAGAACGATTCGAGACGATATTGGAACCACTTCAGGCACTGCTTCAAATTGGGTTTCTCGCATTTTATCCGATTGGAAGTAAATTGGCGATCCACAATAATATACTCACGATTCAAGCACCAGGATATACGCAACATGTGCGTCGTTGGTATAATAATGATAAAAAGGAAGACGTGTTTTATTTGTATAATGTATTCTCTCGGTTCAATAAATTCTATAAGACGGTACTTGCGGGTGGATGCGGTGAAAATGCGGCATTATTTACTCTGCTGAATGAACTTGCGAAGACGGGTATCAATAACCTTATTCGGACATATAACCAGACTGATAAAATCCATATTCTTCACACGCTTCAAATGTATAAGGGTATGCTGGATAATCCTGAATTGGTGCGACGACTTGCCAAAACGGATGATGGCGGCGGCGTCGGTGGTGGAGGTGATGATGGCGATCACGACGCAGATAATGATTTGCCGAGACAGTTTCCGATGAAGGTCCGGTCTCCAACTTCGTCGCCACCATTACGCCCGATTACGGCGGGAGCGGGTGCGGGGACGACAAGCATCCCGATTGACAGTTTAGTTGATACGAATGTAGACATCATTTTCGTGAAAATAACGGATTTGTATTCACAAGAGGATTATACGATTATTTATCATACCCTTCTGAAAATCCAGAATGACGCACAGTATTATATGAATTATGTCGAAGGGTTGAATAAAATCCTAGAACCGGTGAATATTCGCATCAAAAAATGGATTGATGACAATATTGTGTTTTGATTCGTAAGCGAGCGCAATTGAATTGCGCCTACTCCATCTCCAATTTCACCCAACATGGAATATAAGGCGCATTCGATAATTCGCCTTTTATTTTACGAGAGAATTCCGGGAATGGAATTTTGATTTTTGAGTCTTCGCCCGTCTTCACGAATTGGTTCAGCTGTTTGTATAATTCGCGAATCGCCGGATAAGAAATATTCATCTGAAGTTCAGTAAGTCTATCAATAATCGGGCGTATTTGCTCTCGGCGTTGTTCTTGTGTTCGTTCTGTCTGGGCAGGTATCGTATTCGCATCTGCACCCTGTGTGTATTGTTTCTTCTTTAAGTTCCGTTTCCAGTGCTTTCCTTTGCCATATCGGGTATTATTCGAGGGGGTATCGAGTTCTTTCGCGTTTACTGCATCTCCCGATGAAGACTCGACATCAACATCCGATGCCTGTGTCGCGGTCGTGGTCGTTGTCGTTGTCGCCTGAATATGAATATCCTCTATATCCTCCGGGATTAACAAAGATTCAAGTCGCAATTTATCTTCAAATGATGTAGGCTCAGAAGGCATCGGCAATAACAAAGGTGATAAACTAGCATCATCGACAATAGATGCTCTCGCATCCATAGATATATTTGCACCCATTTACTACAATAAGATACAATAAACTAGATTTTTTATACCTATTTTATTGACATAAATAACCGCCTAAAATACAACGTCAAACGCGTCATTATACATTTTATCGCCCTTCTTGATTTCCAGGACATCACGAAAGGTCCCGCTTCGCATAAGCGGGACGTTCGTTCGTATTTTCAGGTTGAGATGAGGATTCGTTAAGACCTGAACTAGGATTTCGCGAAAGTTGGCATATTGTCGGTTCTGAATCGCGTAGTATGTATAAAAATTAATAAATGAACTTGTGCGTACATGTTCATCACGAGTCATGTCGGTTACGTCGTCATATACGTGACGATGATACTTGTTGAGCGCATCTTCGCATATAGCAATACCGGTTACATCCGCTAAATTCTCTGATAGCGATAGATTTCCATCGATTACAAATCCATCCTTTCGAGAGATTTCTTCGTATTGACGGCGTATTGCCGCAATTTTACGTTCGTATGTGGCGGTATCGTCTTTACTCCACCAGTTTTTTATGACGCCTTTATGATTGTAAATCCGTGAATTTACATGAAGTGCGTGAGAGATTTCATGACCAAACGTAAAACCCACCGACGCTAAGTCATATTCATAACCGCGTCCAAACTGCACATTCATACTATGCATATATGCAGTCGGAATATAAATACTATTAGAATTTGGAGTATAATATGCATTTACCACGAAGGATTGATACCCGACGAGTTTCATCGTACCCCAATTCACAACATCGATGTCTTCTGACGATAACCTCTCATCGGATTTCGCAGACCGGTGATGCTTCGCGATATATTCTGTGCGCTGTATGCTGCGTTTGAGTAAGTTTCCCCATGCATCTTTCGGGTCATAATCCATGGTTGTCGGGTCAGGTGCCGAGAGATTGGCCTCGCCAATTTTAAGTTGTATCGTATTCAGCTTTTTAAGAGCACCTTTCTTGGTATATGCCGACATCCATGTATTCCGTTCGATCCGGGATTTATAGCATTCCAACATCGTATTTCCAATCTCTCGAACCTTCGCAATCATTTCTTCATTTTTGTAGCGCTTCGTGAATTCCTCTGTCATCGTCTTGGGGAATGCATACGCAAGTCCGATAATCGGAAAGTATTCTCTCGGAAAGTGTGTTTCTTTTCCACGAATAAGCGTATCGTTGAAGTCCAAATAAATATCTCGCCACTTGTCGTGGAAACATATGAGTTGGCGAAAATAAATGAAATACCAGTAACTTTTCCATTTATCTGACGCCCATTCTTTCTTGAGGAGTGTCATCACCGTATTCAAATATCCCACCTGGTTAGCGATAAAATAGGGCGGAACGCTTGATGCACCGCCGCCACCGGGTCCACCGGGTCCAGCGTAACCAATCCATTTCCCCATCTCTCGCCAGTCTATACCCGTAAGACACATCGCATCCTGGGTGAGAACGCGTGTTGCCCCACGAATATTATTCTTATAATGCGGGAGTTTCAGGCGTTCTTCCATATTTTCGGTGGTTTCGTTGATACCCGTTTCACAATCACATGTTCTATGAACCTTAGATTTGTTCTTTGTATTTGTATTTGTATTTACACCTGATAGATGCGGTGGTTTGTCTCTTTGTTTTGTAGAGTCATACATATTTGCATAACTATCATCAAACCGCGGGTCTATCACATTCATACACGAAAGTAATGCACATTCTATATCATATACATCTTGCACTTTGATACTATGGGTAGTCTCATAATCTCGCCCAATACATTTGGTAAATACATCATCGATAAAATGCAGATATGCATTCGTAATACGCTTCTTATATTTGATATATTCAACCGTTGTCGTCTCTGGCCCGCCTTCATTAGCATGCGCTTCCGCGGCTGCCGCGGCATTTTTATGTTTCGGAGTTTGTCTGCTACCTCCCGTCTGCTCATCTTCACGAATAACCGTAGTATTACTTGTGTTCAAACGTACACCTCGCATCTGTCTTTCAATAATAGAATCACTTAAATAAAACCGGTAATCGTATAAAGACAAAGATGGCGAACCAACGTGTGCAGATAATTTACCTGGAGTGTATTCATCTGGATACACACTCCATACTACTGGAAGTGCCCACTTTATCATTTCATTTTGGTTCATGGTTCCAAGAAATTTATAGATATTGTTTTCTTCCACGAGTTCTTTGTACAACTTACAAAATTCAGATATGTGATGAAGGATGGGTTCAGGATGTAAATCGCGGAAGGATGCTGCAATATTCTTCATTTGGCGAGAGATTGTATCGCTTGTTTTGCTGTCGCGCGTATATTCACGCACCATCTTAAGCGTGTTTCGGTACATTTCATCCTGTATTAATTTGAAATTGTCTAAAGGCCGAATGTATTTCAGTTCTCTCGGAAGCGTCTTGGGTACTTCTTTCAACCATTTCTGGTTCGCCCACAAATAAAAGTTATCGTTGCGGAGGTCTTTTATATTCGTATTGCGGCGAGTATGTTTATGACGAGAACTGTGTATATTATGATGACGATTATGACGTGTTTTTGTTTTCGTATTTGTCATTTCACGAATGTATAGATATACGGCTATATATACGTGAGATTATTTTAGCACTTCAAATGCGGCCTTTTTACTGCCCTATTATACAAGTTACAGTCAGGTTTGAATATCTTGCTCTTGATGAAGTAAGGCGCACCCATCGAATCGCCGTGATATTGCCCGGCATTTCCGGCTGCAACACCATAGGCCGACTTAAATGAAGCACCATTCTTCGTGATGGTATCGAGCTTCAATCTCTCGAGACGAGTCCCGGCCGACACAGCACCCTGAACACCGTATTTCGCATTATTCGGCTTATGAATGACAGTTGTCCTGCATTTGGTGCGGTCAGCAGCATCCGGATAAATTCTCTCAGCGTTGCCACAATTTGTGGAATAATACACCTGCGAACCCGTCTTGGAATTACTTGGGTTGGCGGGTGTTCCATCGGGAAGAACATACTGATTTGTTGCCCCCGACATCTTCGAAAATGTTTGCTGTTGTTGATATGTCCGGCACCTAGCTTGAAGATAGGACGCCGTATTGGTATGATACGCACGGCTAACATTCGTATTTCCGCTGCGAATGATGCGCTTCTTCGGATTGAATGAGAGATTCTTCGTTTCATAAATACCGGTGTTGATTTGATACGACCCGGGTTGTCCCGGAACACCCACCTGTTTATAGCCGGGATTCTGTATTATTTCATCTGGCATGCACTCGCGCAAGAAGGGGCGGGCGATGTCTTCAACGATGTAATTCTGCTTTGACGCAACACGGGAATCACATCCGCATTCGGTCCCTCTAAAAACGATACCACCAGGCCGGTCGATAAAACCGATTGTAGGGCGAGATTTATTGGTGGAAGATGGCATGAGGCTTTTACGCCAGTGCTTGATGGGTCTCGGCTTGAAACTCGAACGTTTGATGACATTTTTGGTTTCAGGAAAATTGCAACATTTTGTGTCGCGACCAAAGTCGTTGGATGGATTACCTACGGTAGATGGACCGTTCTCCGCTGGACGTGTAAAACCGGCATACACACTTCGTGTAGTGGATTGTTTTGTGGAACGAATCGCGACCCTCATCGTTCTAAAATTAAGTGGCCATGAAACAAAATTCTTGCTCATTTTATGTATTCGTATATATCAAGTATATAAGATTAATTTAGATAATGTTTGAGTATATTCAGTTTTATACGAAAAACCTTTCAAACTTCACAATATTACTTCTTATTGGTGTTACCATCGCGATATTGGATATCGCATTACGTAATGTTGTCCGGGATGTATATCTAAATGTTCGAAAGAACATGAATTTACAGCATGGCGGCGGCGGCGGCGGCGGCGGCGGGGTCAACGGCAACGACCGTGAAGGGATGGAAAATAAAGATACGAAAGCATCGTCTGGCAAGGAAGACAAAGATAAAAACAAAGGCAACGAAGACGATGAAAGTTGTCCCAAAGATTGTACTGCAGTTGAAGCATTACGAACAAAATTAACCGGTTTGATTGAGAATGCAGCTAAACTTCAAAAGGATATTCAAGCAAATAATGACCTTATTAAAAGCCAACATAAGACTATTGAAAATATGCAAAAAAGTGTACAGAAATTGATTGAAAAATCAAAGTAACCGCCGGTGATAAACGAACGGACCGATGGACGGAATAAAATAAGAACGAAATGTAAAGGGTGTCACTACATCATGATATACGACGCATTTAATCATCTGGATAATGATGATATTCATATATTTAGGTCAAACGTATCACAATTTGTAAATGATACGGATACTCATCCTATTGTAAAATACAAGGCATTTATCTTTGCATTTTTATTGATAATAACCGGATTGTTAATATTACTATTATTCAATCGTGATAAAATACTAGGTCATTCCTTTTGGAAACACTTGTTTGTTCCAGTTTCGGAATTGAGAGATAAATATCGAGCGCTGGCTACACATAGTGATGACTTTAGTTATGACTATAATTATCGTAATACAGATGCAGTTATTTTTCGCGAAGCGATTGAAGGAATGACCACGACCACGATCACGACCAAAGACGGAAAAGCCTCGAATAAGTCTGGTGAATTTGTAAGCGCGGATACGGAAAGTGCTGAAAAGAAAAAGAAAACACCGTGTGCAACCGATTGCGACCAATACATCGTATTAAAAGGAAAAATAAACGACCTCTCAAAATATGTAAATGCGGTGAAGGACCAAAAAGATGAAATTAAACAAACTTCTGAAAAATTACAGGAATTAGGAAAACAAATCGAAAACCTAAATAAATCACTTTCACCCGGAGGACAAGTAAAGATAACGATATAATGCATATGAATTCATGAACAACGACATCTATCTAATGTAATTCTTTGGATAATAATCTAATCAGTAAATAGTAGTATATATCGAAGTTAATAATGTCGTCATTATTGGGTCCATCTTATGACTATTGGAAAAGTATTAAACAACCCTCTGAAATGGGAATGTCACCAGGGTTTTCTCTCGGAGCACTCGCCACGAATGTCGACGGTCTTCTTTCCTATGTTGAAGTTCTTATTTCAGGAACTGGTAAGGCAAGTGTAACTGGAAAACCATTAGGAAATAAGTTCTTTCTGAAGACGACCGGTAAGTGTAGTAAGACCTCTATCGAAACATGGAAGAAAGAACGCGATGAAGACGCCGAATGGGACCGGGCATATGAAGAGGTTGAGAATAAAGAAGGTGACAAGACAATTACCGAAGATGAAGCCACGAAACTGAAAAATGCACTAAACGACCAAAAGAAACAGCGGGATGAATTACGCGTAAAAGATAAGAAACTTGTAGACCGCTGGATTTATGTGAATAATATTCCCGATGGTTCTATTCCATTTATTGCAAGTGGCGCAGATGGACGCACATTTAATGACCTCCGCGGTCTTATTCCAGGAGCACTCGGAAATTTAGGTGCGCTTAATCCGGTTCAGTTATTTAATGGATTTACCGCTGGTACTTATCCTCCTTGTGCTGAAATATCACTTCAAACAGTAGATAACGATAACGTGGCGCGTAGCGAAAAACGTCATGTTGCTTTGGTGGAAATGGTAGAAATGAATCCGTGTATGTTTCCTGGCCGCGTTAATCCTGCATCAGGAAAATCTTGTAGAAATAGCGAGGGGTTCGATGCGATGGGGGCGGGCCAGAGACG